>Ga0074193_1001474_pt1 | contig 28136 bp, 19 predicted proteins | sample EPASupsiteHSE605_FD_64523 | JGI IMG/M metagenome (GOLD analysis project Ga0074193, IMG submission 64523) | Bioremediated contaminated groundwater from EPA Superfund site, New Mexico - Sample HSE6-05 | ecosystem: Environmental > Aquatic > Deep subsurface > Groundwater > Contaminated ... | reverse complement strand
TACCAGGTGCTGCAAAAGGTATTGCTGCAAAGATGAATATCGAAAAGTTGCTTGATATTAAGATTAATTCCTGCAATCTTTTCAGAAAACAAATTGCCTGAAAAAATCTGAGCAAAGGTGATTTTACGACTAGTAACAATTCTCCTTCTCCTTCTCAAACTTGCCCTCAAACTGACCTGAATACGGCAGGAGACTGCAGCAGGGCACACTGCGAGCCAAAGGAGCTTGAAAGAAGTATTGACTGGAAGCAAGGGCTTGCAATAGCTCTTGGTGTTCCTTTGTTAATCCTACCGTCTATAGGTTATTTTACAGGCTATGTCTGGGCTTTTTCAATAATATTATGGGGCCTGACTATTTTACTTGGCTTTATCCAGAACATCGCATTCGGAGAGCTTTCAACGGTTTTTCCGAAGGCTTCGGGTTTGCCAGGTTATACCCAAACCGTTTTTGGCTCAAATTCGAATAAAATCAATCAAGGAAAATTTAAGTTTGGTAAATTCATAGGCGGTTTCAGCGCCTGGAGTTACTGGTTCGGCTGGAGTCCTGTACTTGCAATTTATGCGATCCTGATAGGAGACTACCTTCAGGGCTTGATACCAACTCTTGCTGTAATCCCCAAGACATTGCTTTCCTTATTGGCAGGTGGATTTATCTTTGGCACACTTGCAATTATAAATTCAAAAGGGCTCAAGAATGGAGCAAAAGCAGGGTACATCTTAGCGGTAGTATCTTTGATTCCTCTTATGGTTATTACACTTGCTCCGTTCCTTACAGGGGATTTTCATATTGCTAATATTACAGGCTCATGGTTTCCTGTTGACTGGACCTGGGATCTACAGCACGTACTCATTATTTTCGGGCTTTTCGCAATGGCAGAATGGAGTGCCTGTGCCTGGGAAACCGCAGCAATTTACGGGCCAGAATACAGGAACCCCAATACTGATACTCCAAAAGCACTACTAGTCTGCGGAGGAATCTGTCTCGTGCTTTATGTATTGGTCCAGACATCTGTAATAGGCACTCTTGGAGTTGATGAAGTACTTGCCCAGCCTGTGTCTCCTATGCTTCCTCTTGCAAATCTTTCTCTGGGCTCTATTGGGGCTTCCATCTCGATAATAATGCTTATTGGAGCCATGCTACTGATTATACAGACTGCATTTCTCTCTTCTGCAAGGTCAATTTATTCGATGTCAATTCAAGGCAACCTTCCTGCATTTTTAAGCAAACTTAATTCTCATGGGCACCCGATGAACGCGATGGCTGCCGATGCCATGTTCAATATGTGTTTAATCCTTTTGGGAAATCCTACTGCAATTCTTGCAGCTTCTGCAATCGGATATATGTGTGCTAACGGGATCAGTCTCTATACGTATTTCAAGGTAAGGAATGACCCTGAGTTCTCAAAATTAGAAAGACCCTTTAAAGCCCCACGCGGCTGGAAAAACGTAGCACTGATTACGGCAATTTTGAATGTCCCCTTCTTTCTGGTAGGGATAATTTACCTCAACAGCCTTGAACTAGGCTGGGCTACTACAGGGATAGGCTTTTTCGTGCTTTGTCTCTATATTCCGCTATGGTTTTATTCCCAGAGAGAAGCAAAAGAAGGAAAAGCTGTGGAAAAAGATGCAATTTTTGGTGAAATTTCAGTGTAAGAAAATTCAGTATAAAATGAGAAAGAAGCATCGAAATACAAACAGAGATTTGAGAATAAAAGAAGCCTGAACTATCCCCTTAAGATTTATGATTTCGGGAAAAATCCCGAATAAAAAATTAAGTATGGAAAGTTCACTTTCCGGTTTCTTTTCATTTTTACCTTTTGTTGCATGTTTCCGCAAGGTTCGGAAGTTATTATAACGTTTTACATGAATGTTCTCTTTTTACTCGGTTCTTTCTTTATATTACGAATAGTAAAACCTCTGATTTTTTAGCTCAGGGGATATAAGCGTCAACTTCAACCCTTATTCCGTATTTAATATTCGGCAGCTTCTTTACTACCTTCTGATGGTAAATGCAAAATATCCCTCATTCCATATCGTCTTTTCACCCCATAATATTTTTCCGATATTTCTTTTGTGTTTTCCATATTCTAAAAGAGTATCCGAAAACAGAAAGGCTCTAATAACAGGGCAAAAGCTAAACAAAGGCTTGCTGTGCTCCACGATAAAATAACAAATCAGATAAATGATTTCCAGAACAAACTCTCTTTTAGATTCGTTACGAAAACCAGGCAATAGCTATGGAAACTCTGAATGTGAAAGATATGATTAAAGATTATCACTTGGCACAGGCTATAAGTGATTTAGCACGGAGCAGTTTTGTGATAAAATTAGAATCAACCAAGGAGCCACTCAGTCTTTAGATGAGTGATAGTTCACTCTAGCATCCATTTCCATACCGGTTTAACCATGATTATTTTCTTTCCGCTTTTGCCGTCAACTTGGATGGTCTCTTCATCGTCCATTGTCAGAACAAGCCCCTGTTCCAGGTCGTACTCATCCAGGGCTTCCATGAGTCCCAGAATTTCTCTTTCCCTCACTACAGGGTTTCCGAAGCAAACCGAGATCTGAATTGCAGCTGAAACTTTCTGACTGTCTTTTTCCTTAATAACAAAATCACATTCTCTTTTGTTCTGGAAGTAGAATACCTGTTTTTCCCTTCTCAGCAATTCAAGGAATACAAGGTTCTCAAATCTCAGCCCAAGACTGTCAGGGTAGCCTGGATATACTGCCTTGAAAAAGCCGGTATCGCCTGCATAAACCTTGCAAGGAATGTCTTTTTCCTTCCCGTTTTCCTGCAGGCTATTGAGTTTTGGAACCCGATACAGCACGAAAATGTCCTCGAGATAGTTCAGATAGGTCTCTATTAATTCATCATTCTCAATTCCACTAACTTTTTTCAGGGTCTCAAGAGAGTATTCCGAAGCCATATTCGAGATCAGGAATATGGTAAGCTTTTTTAACTTCTGGATATCATATCCGTCTGCATCTCCTTTTTCTAACCCCTCTTCAAAGTATTTACGGGAAAGACTGATGTCATTGTTTTTGATTACATCCGGAAAACCACCGTTTTCGAAATACTGCAAAAACATACATAACAGTTCATCGCTGGAAGTGGTTAGAAAATCAGATTCTTCAATTTCGTTACCTTTAATCAGCAAGTATTCCTTAAAAGAGAATGGGAAAATCTTTAAATGTCTACATCTACCTGGAAACCTGGAGGAAAACTCATTTATTAATTTTGATCTCGATGAAGTTAGATAAACTTCTGCCCCTTGCCTGTGAAGCCTGTCAACCCAGCTCTCCCACCCCTGGAGATTTTGAATTTCATCAAAAAAATAGAAAATTTGCCCCTCTTCGCCTTCAGTTTCTTTTTTGCGAATTTCGGCTGCAGTCTCCTCAATTGCCTGTAAATATCCAGATCCCAGCTCCTGCATCCGATTGTCTTCAAAATCAATATAAATTTTTACTCCAACCAGGTTACTGGCAACCTGACTCATTAAAGTGGTTTTACCTGCATGAGCGGGTCCAGAGATGAGTTTAATTTCACTGCCTTCCAGGGAAAAGCAGGGGTAAATCTCTCTGGGGATTAAATCTGGAGTATTTTGAAAGAAATTCTGATGGCTGAAGATCAGGGTAAGAGGCTCTAATTTTTGCTTGTTATCAAAATTTTGCATATTATCAAAATAATTTATGAGGCGGAATTATATAGTTTTTCTGGCGTTAACAAATTTCTCATCCAGTAATAACTTGAGAACATAAAACTGAAAAATTTACAAAATAGAAGAGATATTTGCAGGCTATTGAGCTTAAAATTTTCGTTGTCGGATAACGCTTTCTATAAGCACCTGTATAGGTAAGGTGTTAATTTAACGGGATTAAAAAAAATTCATGGAAACATATAAATAATTGGGCCAGTATGACCCACTTATAAATAAGGATGAGATCAGCAGCTAAATATGAGATCAGCAGCTAAATATGAGATCAGCAGGTAATTATGAGATCAGCAGCTAAATATGAGATTTCCTTTAACAGGGTTTTTTAGATTTCATTTGTTTTTGGTTCATAAACTGTTTTTGTTTTCCCGCAACTTGTACACACGAAATACTTTTCTCTCACATTTGAAGAATAAACATTCAAACCACCGCTTCTTTTCCATTTATGCAGGCCTATAAAACATAAAATGTTTTTTCTTTTGGATTTCCCGGAAATCTGATATGGAGCTCTTGAGCTCAACAATTTCACTCCTGACTGACCTTCTGGAATTTAAGAAGTTTTTATAAATAATATAAAACTATGTTTTAGTTTTTTATTAATATATTGTATGCAGGTAGCCAAATATTTTAATTTAACTTTGAGTTTGTTTCTTTTACATAATCACTTCAAATATCAAAACAGAATTGGAATTTACTCAGTGTTTAACCTTTTGTGTACCTGTTGTTACCTCGTGTATTGAACTTTAAAATAGTTTTGAATTTGCGAAGTTATTTCAGGATACAGCTTACATAATTAGATAACAAACAGACAATAAGCTTTAAAGCACTTATAAAACTTTATACATATACCTATATTCTTCCTCAATGTTTAAAAAATTCTGGTGCTCCAAGTAAATCTAATATATATGCATACACATATATATATACATCCCAACGTGGGAATATTTATAAAAAAATAAAGTAGTCATCGATTCGGAGTTACGGATTGCCCATCCTCTCTTAATGATGACTATTTTTTTCAGGTAATTTAAAGTAGTTTTTTGTTTTAATAACAGGACTTACGTATAACAGGACTTAAGCAACTGAACTGAAAAATCAACAGCATAAAACCATCAACGGTTCAAAATTCAAATTTAATCTAAAGTCTTTGTCGTAACTGATTTTGTTCCTCAAGTACGTAAGTCCTGAATAAGATACAGAGTTTAATATGTTACCATTTTTAATATGTTACTGTTTTTAATTGTTAACGTTCTTTTTTAATATGTTGATATTCTGTCAGAGCCGATCCCAGACCTTGAACTTGAAATAATCATCTAATTTTCAACATGAAAATAGTATAAATTGGGAATGAAATTGGTTTTGGGATGAGCTCTCTCATAATGGACACTATATGAATTTTAACGTAGGGAATATAATCATCAGATGTTGGCTGAAAACTACAGGTGTAGTCATCAAATGTAACTTATAACTACAAGTGTAGTCATCAGAAGTTAACCAAAAACTACAAATGTAGTCATCAAATGTAACCCATAACTACAAGTGTAGTCATCAAATATTAACCAAAAACTGCAAGTGTAGTCATCAGATATTAGCCGAGGACTACAAGAGAAAATCGTTTACACTTTCGTGTCTCGGTACAGGATTACTAATTGTCTATCCTCTCTAGGAGAGTTTAGGAAATGCATTCATTAAAAGAAAATGCATTCATTAAAATAGCCAACGAATACGCTGAATTGCGTACAATCAATGAAGTTAATACTTCCAATAGTCATTCTTGCTCTCCCTCCGGTTTAATTTTTAGATTCCAGATCAAGGATTGCCCATCCTCTCTTAGTAATAACTATTTATTTCACTCTTTTTTATGCATTTGTGGACTTTTGGGGCCTATTTTTGGAGTAAGTATTATGAGATAAATTTCTAGGAGCAGATAAAAACTTTATCAAAAAATGTTTTTGAGTTTTCTTATCCTGCTAATAAGGATAAGAAAATGTTTACACTTTCGTGTCTCGATACAGGATTACTAATTGCCCATCCTCTCTTTAGGAGATTAGAAAGTAAAATTACATTGCAGAAAATCTCCCCTGAAAGCTTCAATAGGTCCAACGCTTGCTATAGGTCCAATTGTAAGAATAAAGTCCATTCTAGTTTTTCCCCCTGTAGATTTTATTCTCCAAGACGATCATACATTAGAAGTTTATCTTAATATTAAGAGATTAAACTCTTAATATTTATTCGCCTATGAGATATTACCATATATGAGGTTAATTTATATAAAGTAGAACGAATATATTCTACTAATTATTAAACCGTAATATAAAATCAGAGCTATTTTAACCCGGAAACTTGAAAATACGTCTATATTAAATTTATATTAAAAAAGCACTTAAAATGCTTAAATTTCCAAACTAGAATATAAATACCAGAATATATTTATTGATATATTCTATTAATTTTTATAATTATATCACTTCACTTTTATTTTCAATGTTTCAACTCAAATTTTGTCTAATAACATGAGGTATCGTTCTATGTAGTCTATGGAGTGAGCTAAGATAAATTTTCATTATGATTCAAAGCCTGTTAGAAGGCCAAATCCCATAGACTACACAAATAGCAGTTTTAGAACTCTGTCAAGTCTATGAGAGCTGGACAGATAATGCTTATTTTGGAAGGCAACTAGTATCTAAGCAATTTAGTTATTGAGCATAATTTTGGTAGTTTCTTGTCAGTACACAATGATTTTTAACTCATTAGGTTACCAATAACTAAATTTTCATGACACTAGTACTACAATATTCGTCTCTTTGTTGTTTGTTTATAAGTTGAAAATAATTGTTCAGTTATGAAGTAGCTAGATCTAAAAGAGAAACATTAAGCTTGTGTTTGATTGTCAATAACAAACGTTTCTAGATTAGATATATTACTTTAACATTTAGGTGATGAATACGAGTTATCCACTCAAAATAATGAAACAAGCTTGATGTTTCTCTTTTTGATCGGGCCACTTTAATTTTATTCAGAAAAAGGAAAACCTATTAAATAAACGTATTATATAGTCCGTTCTGTTAAAACAGGCATCATTTAAGACATATGTTAAAGTGTCCTCTAAGCATGTGATTAATGGAATATATTTACTGGAAACGTTATTGTTATATTTTAATCAGCTCTATTATATGTATACGCTTTCCTCTGCGTATTCGTTATGTAGCCACCAGTTCAAGACAAAGTGAATTCATGGGTTTTGTCAATACTGTCTTGAACTGGTGGCTATTATGATCATTTTTCAATCTCTTACAGTAGCAGGTGTTGCAAATATTTTTTGAATTTTTCAAATTAGAAGGGCAATAAACTCTCTAAGGCATGAGTTTATCTCTTTATGACTCAACTTTCCAGACATTTTTTTGACTCTTTGAACATCTGTAAAACTCAGTTGAAAATTATGTTGAATTTTTCTGAGAGTGCTATGAGTAATAATGTAATGTTTATAGTGAAATCTTGCCATTCAATTATTGGAATCATTGTATTTTCCTCCGTTCCTATTCTTTATATCCTTTTTATATTTTTTCACATTTGCTCTTTTATAAACAAGAAGTCCACGTATATATGTGGTTTAAATATATATAGTGAAATTTTCTTTTAATATGGCGATAATTAAATTGAAATTTACATGAAAACGCGGTAATACCAATATATTTCCCTCCACTTTTAACGCTGTACTCTTTCTAAGAAATTCTTACATAGACACTAATTTAAGATAAAATGACCCTGGGAAATTATTATTTTAAATCAGTGTCTAGAAGATTTTTTACCCACCAATCTGCTCAGAGAATGTCAAAGTCATTGAATATTACTCTGAACTTCTGGCACAGAATAATCACAAAGTACTGAATATCCATCAGTTTCCCCCCGATCTTCAATTGATATTCACTATTCTCTTTGGGTACTTTTTGAATAGTCACCAGTTCAAGATAAAGTGAATTCATAGGATTTGTCTACTTAATCTTGAAATGTGGTTATTATGACTATTTTCCCAAATATTAACACAATATGCTATTTTTAGCAATTAACTTATTACAATGTTTTTTGGAAGCCTATCTTAATTTTAAGGCTGATATATCTAAGTTTTAATTGCTAGTAGGCATATTAAACATATAGTTTTAGTTTATATAAAGCATATGGAATAAATTTTACTTACAATTAAATAGTCCTGGAAAATCTGGGCGAATTTGACGGGGAAATATGGAATTACTTTTTTATTTGATCACTATTGTAGGTATATCTAAAAATGCTGATAAAAAAACTTTTAAATATTTACTTTTCTATTTTTACTAGAAAATATAGATTATTTTTAAAAAATAAGTTGAATTTAGCTATTTAATGTAGTTATAATCTATATAAAAGGATAATTTACTGAAATGAGCGAGAATATTATTTTGAATCCAAACCATAATACCTCGTATTTTTAATTAAAATGAGTATTTTTTTTCTAGAAGTATAAAATCTATATTTATTCAAAGAATGCATATTTGGGAATTTCTTGACTTCCTGCACCTTAACCATTCTGAAGAAGATAAATTTTCCATTAAACCTTGACATTTCAATTAATTCTCTCGATCACTTCAACTTCTTTTTCTTAACCAGGTTCACTCTAGAGTCTTCAAAATCAAATTCGATAAGTTTAAGATTTTTTGTCAGGAACTCATTTGCAATAAAAACGAATCGGTCTCCCTGAATAAATCCTACAAAATTGTAGACCTTATCAGAACGCTTTATCCAGGCAGCCATTAAAGTGCTTGAGAAGGAGCACATATTCTTCTAATTTATAAACATTATCTCCCTGGATGTGGGTAAGGACTATTGAGCCCGTTTGGCAGGCAAAGATTTCTTTTTCAATATCCGCTTCGGAATTGCCATCAAGGTCAGTATAGATGACCTCAGGTACAATGTCCATGTCCATTAGTACAGCAGCAGCTCCATCGGCTGCAATTACCGTAAAATCAGAAAGATTGATTCCGAAAAGTCACTCCTGAAACCTGAGCATTTCTACAGGTCAGGACAGTCCTTTCGGAAAGACGGACTTTTCGGAAAGACAGCCTCTCGGAAATCACGGCTTTGAATTCAATGTACTGACAATAGTTTTTTGGTCAGCATGCTGGAAATGAAAATGTCTGCCTTTTCATCTCCTGCCAGGTCAAATTCGAAATCTTAAGGAACCCATTCGGAAATTAATTTCCTGATAGTAGATTTCCTGGTGGTAAAATCTACACGGATCAGTTACCTGTCAAGGTTGTATTCCCTAATCGTAGAGTTGAGTTTTGACAAGTATAAAAAATATGTTTACAGATCGAACATTAGAATTATTATAATTGAGATGACAGGAGGCCAGTAAATAACACTTAATTAGTGTGATATTGAGAACATAGAAGGATAGATAGAAGTGAACTACAGCTAAAGTAGAGACTTAGCATCTTCCTGAATCATTCTTCCGCCTAATGCCGACAGGCCATAAGCTACTCCGCGTACCACAGATGAAAAAGTAAGAATATGATATTCAGCGTTTAAGGAATTCTATAAGGGACTCAAAATTGGATTAAATATCAGTAAACAACGTTTTCAGTCCAGAGTCAACAACGGAGAAATCCATCTAATATTTAACACATAGTCCTCAAAAACAAACAATAAGTCAAGTAAGTCCTTAAAAAATGACAGTGAAATATATTCCAGCCTCACCGAAACGAGGAACAAATATTAAACGATATTAGGTGTACTCTAAAAAAAACAATATTAGGTGTACTCTAAAAGAATGAATTTGCGGTTCAGTCAACTCAGTACCAGTTTAAGTTAAACTATTAGGTGTACTCTAAAAGCAACATCAATCAAGTACATGTAAATTGCTATTTTTTCAAATTTTTTATAATAAGGATAAATTGTTCGGCTGTTTTTATTTATTTTCTAGTTATATACATTTATACTCCTAAGTAGAGTAAATTTTGGCTTATTGTTTTAACAATATGGACGTGCAGTCTGGATTACTTTACTAATTAATCATTATATTTGTTACAAGATGTTTACACTTACAGATTTTAAAAAATTAACTGTACAATATTGAAAATAATGGAAGACCAAACATGAAGAAATCAGTTATATTACTGATCTTGCTTGTATTAGTACTCTTTACAGCTGGATGTGATGAAAAAACTTCACAAAATTCAATAAATTCTGAAGTAAATATGGACAAAAGTGTTATTGCTATAACCCAACTGGAGCAGTTAAACACATCTCTTCAGAAAACTCCTGTCTTTGTGAAGATAGGATCTAGATGGTGTCCAGAGTGCCGGTCTTTGAAGCCTGTTCTTGATGAATTAGCAGTAGAATATCAGGGAAAAGCAACTATTGCTGCCATAGATGCCGACAAGAACCCAGAACTAGCACAATATTTTAATACGGTGTATATTCCGGACTCATTTGTGATTGTGGGCATTGAAAATGGAACATACGTCTATATGCAGGAGAATGGAAATGTCAGCACAGACAGATCTAAGGCCAGGTTTGTTGGACGAAATGATACTGACGAAGAAATGTTTAAAAAAGTTCTGAATTTCTCCCTTATTCAACAGAAAAAAGCAGATGCAAATGACACGAAATGTTGACTAATATATTTAATCTCAAAATCTGTACATAAATAGAAAAAGCTTAAAGTAAAATTCAATATTTCAAATAAAATTTAGACAATAGGAGGACAATTATGGTTTGTCCAGTGTGTGTGGTTGGAGGACTTGGATTTATTCTCAGTCGAGTTTTTGGGTTCCCTGATGTTTTTGTTGCTTTTGTAGTCGGGATGCTGTCGACTTCGATGGCTTACTGGGTAAGTCATATCATGGGGAAAAAGTGGGGGAAGAGGAAAGGTCAACTTGTAGTGCTCAATATCTTGTTAGGGATTACGTTCCTGTATTCTCTAAAATTGATAGGATTGTGGTGAGGTAGAAAAAAGACATACTTTAAAATTTAGTGCAACTATTTTGTCCTAAACCAGTTTTTTGCAGTAAAATTTTGTTCTTTCATATTTTTTATATAATCCATTTTCGTTTGTTCTGAAACCGTTGACCCGAAACCGTTGACCCGAAACCGTTGCGCCGGTTTATCACGCCGATAGGGTTAGGGGATAAGATTTCCAAATCCAAACGCAACCGCTGAGTCAGTTGATCACGCCGTTATGACTGTTTAGATTTAGCAGTTGTTTTCGCTCAAGCCTTTTTTTAAAAGGCTTGCGGTCAAGCAGTTTTTTTAAAAGGCTTTCAATCACGCCTATGGGATTTGGGGATAAGATTTCAAACTCAAACGTTTCTTGGGTTTTCGATAAAACCTTTTCTCAAAAGGTTTTCGGTCAAGCAATTTTTAAAAGGCTTGCGGCGAAAGTAATAAAGCATCTCTAACCAATTAGATAAATAAGTGGTAACTAAGACATGAACTCAAATAACTGAAATTTAATTCGAATAGATTGAAGAGATTTAATTTCATTTAACAAGTATTCTAACAATATTTCAGGTACTTAAATTTCCAGAGGCGTTCCGGATGCTCCAGGTTTACAATACTCTTACAAGAAAGAAAGAGGTTTTCAGACCTTTAAAGGAAGGTGAAGTTTCGATTTATGCCTGCGGGCCTACGGTTTACAGTATGCCGCATATAGGCAACTATCGTACTTTCCTGATGGCAGATAATATTGTGAGAAGTCTTGAGTATCTTGGATATAAAGTAAAACTTGTAATGAATATTACTGACATAGATGACAAAACTATCAGAGATTCGAAAGCAGTCGGAATGTCACTTAAGGATTTTACGGATAAATACGCGGCAGAGTTTTTTAAAGGCCTTGATATGCTGAACATAAAAAGGGCTTCAGCTTATCCCAGAGCTACGGAAAACGTTGACAGCATGATTGAACTTGCGCAAAAGCTGATAGACAAAGGGCTAGCTTATGAAAAAGGAGGATCGGTCTATTACAGAATTTCAGCATTTCCGGATTATGGCAAACTCTCAAAGCTGGATTTTGATAACATTATAGTTGGTGCGTCTGTGGACGTGGACGAATATGATAAAGATAATCCCCGCGATTTCGCCCTTTTGAAAGCTTCAACCCCTGAGGAAATTGAAAGGGGAATTTACTATGAAAGCCCATGGGGGAAAATCCGTCCTGGCTGGCACATCGAATGTTCGGTGATGGCCATGAACTGCTTTGGCCCTACTCTGGATATGCATTTAGGGGGAGTAGATCTTATTTTCCCTCACCACGAAAATGAGATTGCACAATCGGAAGGGGCGACAGGAAAACCGTTTGCATGTTACTGGACTCACGGAGAACATCTCATAGTCGAAGGGGAGAAGATGAGCAAGTCCAAAGGAAACGTCTTCACTCTCCCCGATATTGTCAAAAAGTACGGTGGGGAAGTTGTGCGCTTTATGTTTCTCTCTGTCCACTACCGTAAAAAGCTTGATTATTCTGACGCCTTTGCGGAAAACGCTAAAAATAATTACCTAAAGCTTAAAGAAACACTCGAGAACCTTGAGTTTAGCCTGGAAAGCGCAGAGGATACGGCTTATCCTGAGGACGAAGAAGTTCTTAATATCCTTCCTGAACTTGAGATTCAGTTCAGAGAAGCTCTTGAGGATGATTTCAATGCTCCGAAAGCCCTAGCGGTTTTTAAGGAACTTTCCCGTACAGCTAACAGATATCTTGAATCCGGAAAAAATCGACAAGTGCTTGAGAAAATCTATTCTCTTTACAGACAGTTTTCGGATGCTATGGGCCTCTTTTTCGATTCTGGGAAAAAGAAAATCCCCACAGAAGTGATGAGGCTGGTTGAAGAGCGTGAAGCTGCTCGAAAAAGTAAAAACTGGACGGTTTCAGACGCTATCAGAGAGAAAATAAAATCTCTTGGGTACATTGTACAAGATACGAAAGAAGGACCCAATATAAAAGAAGCCGAAGAAAGTTAATATGGCATTTAAGGTCTAAACTTTAACTTGAATCCTTAAAAACGTCAATAATTATTTATCCGTATATATACAATTCTACTAACGTTAATCTATTCTTACTCAGGGCTGCGTTCTCTTTTTCTGTGAGATGCGCCCATATAGCCTAATGGGGGGCAGTTTCTGGACAAAGTAAATGTTGATGAGAAAGTCACTGTTGATGAAGAGCTTTTTGAGAATTCCAGTAGGGACGCCTTAAAAGCAGGGTGTATTCTAGCTGAACTGGGGCATGCTCCTGGAAAAGTAAAAAAATTTACGCTTATATCTCCGAAAGCCCTGGAAGAGAAATCCATAGAATCGGTTGATAATGCGATGCTCATTATTAAGGAGATTTCTAAAAAAGTCGTAGATAATCTGGAGGAAACTTCTCCTGAGTTCAGGCCATCTCAGATAGAGCTGACTTTTAATTTACTGCTGACTATGAATGGAAAAGCAGTTATCACCAAATCGGAAAATGAGAAAAACCTGAAAGTAATGTTAATGTGGAAGGATAAAGGAGAGGAGACTGAGAAGGAAATCCCTGAAAAGTAAGATTTAAGCTCAGCCTATAAAATTATATAAATTTTAATCTAAGCGTACGGATTCGGAGAAAGGGCTTCCTGAACTCATGTACTTATTCTCGGTAACGAGGATATTCATTTATTAGTACAGGATTTCATTTATTGGTAATCAGGATTAGATTTCTCTGTAATCAACATATTCATTTATTGGTAATAGGATTAGATTTCTCCGTAATCAACATATTCATTTATTGGTAACCAGGATTAGATTTCTCCGTAATCAACATATTCATTTACTGGTAAATAATATATTCATCTATTGGGTCTTTCAGTTAAAGTTCTGTGATTCTATCTATAAATTACTCTTGCAGTTCTCCTACATGGTTTCCAGAAGGAAGAAACAAGTATGATCTAAAACAAATTAAAAGTGGTAAGTGATATGAGATCCAAATTTCTTGTTTTTTTACTGGCTATTTCACTTGTCGGAAACGCTTACTTTGTTCTGTTTGGCGAACAGCCTTCTTTTGAGGAAGGACAGGTACAGGAAATGCAGACTCGCATAAACTCCCTTGAAACGGAAAATGAAAACCTTAAGACACAGATAAATCAGAATAATGAGTCGCTTCAGTCTTATGCTTCTCAGTTGGAGTCCTATCGGTCAAGAGTCTTTGAGCTCGAAAACGGCTCTCAAATGTGTCCTGCAGGAGTTGAAGGCTTTGCTACCCTTCAGGGACCTGCAGTTTTCCAGAAAGTTGAACTGGAGAGATCAGGTCCCTTTATACAACAAAATGTTTCTGAGGAAGGAGCTCTGCTTAATATTTCAGTTGAGATCCAACCCGGAAAAGGCCGTGTACTTGTCCAGACAACCCCTCTAATGGGTACGGTTTTCCAGGATGCTGCAAACACTGCAGTTTTCATCGCTGAAAACAAAACCGGAAGACAAATGTCAAGCAGTGATATTATCTTCAGCATTACTGCTCCGGGTGAAATTCCAGAGGTCGATGGTCCTAGCGCAGGGGCTCTCATGACCCTACTTACAATTTCAGCTATTGACAACAATACTAAACTGAACAAGAGTATAACCCTTACAGGCACAATTGACGATAAAGGCAATATCGGTCAGATAGGTGGAGTTCTGGAAAAAGCACAGGCAGCAAAAGCCGGGGGCAAAACTCTTTTCCTCATTCCGAGGGAAAACAGCCAGCTTATTAAATATAGATATATAGAACGAAATCTTGGTGGTTTTACTATTGTTGAACAGAAGCCGGAAATCGTAGATGCTAAAGAGTATATAGAAAAAGAGGTAGGAATCAACGTCGAGTACGTGGATACGATTGATGATGTACTTAGGTATGAAAAGTAAATCGTATGAAAAGTAAATCGTATGAAATGTAAATCGTATGAAATGTAAATCGGTATAAAATGTAAATCGGTATGAAATGTAAATTTTACCATAACTTTGACTGTATAATTTTTTTCGGGTTTTTTTCTTCCCGGAGCTTACTCTTGCTTCTGTAAGCCGTTTTTTCAAAGTTTTGAAAAATTGACCTGATTGCTAAAAAGCTTTCAACTTTCAGTTTTTACTTATCTCCAAGCTTTTTGACCATTTTATAATATCTTAAGTTTTGCCCGTTTTTCACGGGAGTCACTTCTTCTGTCTGTGTTTCATAGCCAAGAATCCTGTAGAAAGGATATGCTACAAGTGAGGCATCCAGATCCATTATCCGGACTCCTTTTTCCACGGCCTTTTCTTCAAGTCTGTGCATGATTCTCTTCCCCAGTCCCATTTTCTGATATTTCGGTTTTACGAAGACTCTTCTGGCGTTTGAACCAAGAAGAGTGCCCGTCCCTATAAATTCCTCTCCTGAGGTCAGGATAAGGCAATACCCTTCCAGTATATCTTTTACGATATTCAGTCGATTGTGATAATCTTTAAAGTAATCAATTGCTTCCTGAGGGTAAACATGGAAATAACAGGTATCAATGGTCTCGTTTATTAACTCTCTCAACGAATCAGCATCTTGAGATTCAGCTATTTTCATTATTATTTCTTCGGTCAATTTATCTCATCCGTCTTTTAAATTTAAAAGCACACATTGATTAAGTTTAGTATACTTTAACTTTTTTAGAATATTCCTGTTTTTAAACTGACTGATTATTGAGTGGTTCTTAGACTATTTTTTATAATCTGGAATTTTCTGGTACGAAAATTTGGAATCTTCAAGGTGCTTTTATGCTTAAGTTCACTCATCCGGGTCCAGCTTATTCCATGGTTTTGTTTTTATGCTTATCATTTTATTTAAATATCATAAAGTATATATCTATAAGCGTTGAAATCAAATCCATTTCAGGCTGCTGTCTGATATATACTTTCAAATCCTGAAAAACAACCTTTTATCAACTATGCCACCCGAAATCACACCTATTATTGAAGAACCTGCTCTTATTGTGACAAATTCCGAAACCTCACTGGTAGTTGCCGATATCCATCTCGGGATCGAGTGGGATCTGTACAGGAGCGGGATCAACTTGCCTAGCCAGATGAAAGGGCGCCTGGACAGGCTTCTGGGCTATATCCAGGAAAATTCTCCTGATAGAGTAATACTTCTTGGGGATGTAAAGCATAATGTTCCTCAGGTCTCCTGGCAGGAGAAGGACGAAATTCCTTGCTTCCTCGAAACACTTGCAGAACATACACATGTTGATATTATCCCCGGAAACCATGATGGAGGACTCGAACTTCTTTTCAACAGGCAAAAGGACATCACGGTTCATTCCGCACGTGGTGCACTTATTGATGGGGTGGGATATTTTCATGGGCATACCTGGCCTGCACCTGAAATACTGGCTGCATCTTATGTAGTCACCGCCCACAATCATCCCACTGTTCGTTTTACAGATGCTTTCGGGTACTCCATAGTTGAGCCTGCCTGGATCAGGACAAAATTCAATCTGGAGGTCCTGAAAGGTCATTTCGGAAACCTTAATTTTGAGAATCCTGCACAGTGGGCAGATCCCGAACTCTTCGTAATGCCGGCTTTTAATGAGCTATGTGGAGGAATACCTTTTAACGAATCCACTCAGGAAGAATTGCTGGGCCCGGCTTTTTCCTCAGGTGGAATTAAACTTGAGGCTTCCGAAGTGTATTTGCTTGACGGAACAAGGCTCGGACTGCTCAGGAATATTCGAAAGCTGCAGTATACAAGGGCTAGAAACAAGAATATGGATAGAAGACGCAAGAGTTCAAAAGGCTCTACATAAAATATACTGACACGTGGACAGGGATTTAGCTTTAATTAAACAGAGAATCAGGTTCCAGTTCTAGAACGGGGTCTTGTTATTAAATATAATTTTTAGCTTGAATTTTATAACTAACCACATTCTTGTATAAATATAGCCGTGTCTAACTCTGACTTTAAGTTTCCAACCACCAGTAAAATGCTTTCCAATTTTTAGCCTGTTTTTCTTTTGGAGTCCATTCCGTATTAGCATTCCCTTAGTATCCAAATCTTTTTAAAATTTAGTGCATATAACTAATCTAAATATTTGAATGACTTCAATAACAAATGAAAACTTGTAGAATCAAAGAGTTTCAGAAATATAATATTAAATTTCTATTGATGTCACTAAAATTGTTCAGGATTGTTCTTCTATTTTTCCAAAAATAATTAATCTACTCTGCTTCAATATAATGATAATTTAGAAAATCCCCAATTCTCTATGATAATTACTCATAGACGATTACTACAGGATTTAAAATGATCTTTTGTGGCCAGGAAGTGTGGAATGAAAGAAATAATGAGAAATTCTGGTATCAATATCGTTGGAGATGTGCCTTGGGGAACGCACTTCTGCCAGTTCTACCAGACAAAAGAAGATTTAATGGATATAATTGTCCCTTATTTTAAAGCAGGGCTGGAAAATAATGAATTTTGTTTCTGGGTTATATCACAACCTCTGGAAGTAGAAGAGGCAAAAGAAGCCTTGAGAAGGGCCGTTTCTGATATTGATGTCTATCTAGAGAAAAAGCAAATCGAAATTATTCCTTACACTTCCTGGTATGTGGGAGAAGGGGGTTTCGATTCCGAGAGAGTTTTAGATGGATGGGTTGAAAAATTAGATGAGGCTCTAGCAAGTGGCTATGAAGGGCTCAGAATGGCAGGAAACGTTTTCTGGCTGAAAGAAGGGTATTGGGTCGATTTTAGTGGTTATAAAAAAAAGATGGATATTAATATTGGCGAGCGACAGATAATCTCTTTGTGTTCATATTTTCTTAGTATGTGCAGCGCAGCAGATATTATTGACTTAATGTTTAACCATGATTTTTCTTTAGTCAAAAGGGAAGGAAAATGGGAAAGGATCGAAAACTCCAGACAGAAAAATTTCAATAAACGTAAACGAGTTAAAGAAGCGTTGCGCCAGAGTGAGCTACACGTCAGGCAGAAGTTGGAAGACATTATTTCACCTGCTCGGGAGGCGGGTAAACTAGAAATCACTGATATCGTTGACTTCCAGGCGATCCAGTCTATGATGGATAACTTCTACAAAATTGCACACATTCCCATGAGCCTGGATGATCTGAAAGGCAATGTTCTGGTAGGCATAGGATGGCAGGATATCTGCACACAATTCCACAGAGTTCACCCTGAAGCCTGTAAGCACTGCATAGAGAGTGACATAGAGCTGTCTGCAGGTATTTCTCCAGGAGAGTTCAAGCTCTATAAATGCAAAAACAATATGTGGGACATAGCAACTCCCGTTATAGTTGGCAGTCAGCACGTTGCTAATATCTTCTCAGGTCAGTTCTTTTTTGAAGACGAACCTCTGGACTATGAGCTTTTCCAATCTCAGGCCAGAAAATACGGCTTTAATGAGGAGGAATATATAGCTGCACTTGAAAAAGTTCCGCGGTTAAGCAGGGAAACTGTGCATACGGGTATGGCTTTTTTTGTGACTTTTGCCAATATTCTCTCTCAGTTAGGCTACAGCAATTTTAAACTGGCTCATTCGCTGAATGAACGTGAAGCCCTTCTGAATGCATTGCGGGAGAGCGAGGAGCGATTCCGGTCGGTTCTTGAGAATTCACTTGACGTGGCTTACAGGCGAAACCTTCAGACCGACAGATATGATTACATGAGTCCGGTGGTAGAGAAGATTACTGGTTTCTCTGCCCAGGAAATGAGTTCAATGAATGCCAGTGAGACTCTTGGTCGTATTCATCCCGACGACCGCCTCACAGTTACTTCGGGACTGGCTCAGGCATGCGATACTGGTTCTGGAACTCTGGAGTACCGGTTCAAACACAAGGATGGCAAATATCGCTGGTTAGCTGATAGGTTCACGGTGAATAAAGATTGGAATGGAAAGCCCCTCTTCAGCGGAGGTATTGTCCGCGATATCACAGAGCGCAAAAAAGTAGAAGAGGCTCTGGAAAAAGCACACGAGAGTCTGGAAGAAAAAGTTAAAGCGCGTACCTCTGAGCTTGAAGAAGCTTATAATTCTTTAAAAGAAAGTGAAAAGCGCCTTGCTGAAGCTCAAAAGATGGCTCATATTGGAAACTGGGACTGGGATATTATAAGTGGTGAAACATATTGGTCTGACGAAATGTATCAGATTTTCGGACATAATCCTCATGAATCAGGCGTAACTTATGATGAACTTTTAAATTATATACACCCCGAAGATCGAGATTATGTCGGTAACGCAATCAGAAGATATTTAAAAGAAAAGCCTTTTGGCATTGATTATAGGATTACCCTGGCTAACGGAGAAGAACGCATAGTTCATTCACAACCCGAAGTTATTTTTGATGAGAAGAATAATCCTATTCGAATAAAGGGAGTAGTTCAGGATATTACTGAGCGTAAAAAAGCAGAAGAGAAACTTCAGATACTAGCGAATGCTATCGAATCATCGAATGATGCTATTGTAACTCTATCTCTTGACGGTATCATTACCAGCTGGAACAAAGCGGCAGAACAGGTTTATGGTTATTCCGCCGAAGAAATTCTGGGAAGAGACGTATCAGTACTCGAACCAGAAAATACTAAAGGGGAAATTAATCAATTTTCTGAAAGGATTAAACAGGGAAAAACGATCCAGCACTATGAAACTTTGCGTTTAAGAAAGGACGGTACTCTTTTAAACATTTCAGCCGCCCTCTCTCCGGTGTTTGATGTCACTGGAAAACTAGTGGCCTTTTCAGCTATTGTAAGAGATGTAACTGAGCGTATCAAGGGGGAAGAAGCGCTGCGTGAGAGCGAGGCGCGTCTACGCCGTTTTTACGAATCAGATATGATCGGTGTGTGTTTCTACAATTTGAACGGCTCGATAACAGACGCTAACGATAAGTTCCTGAATATTATTGGTTACACTCGCGAGGACCTGCAGGCTGGATGGGTTAAATGGAATAGGATAACTCCGACGGAATATAGTCAATTGGATGAGCATGCTATGGTGGAACTCAAATCAACAGGCGTAAATAAGCCTTACGAGAAGGAGTACATTCGCAAAGATGGCTCACGCGTACCTGTCATTGTTGGAATAGCTACCTTCGATAAGGTGAGTTCTGAAGGAATAGCCTTTATTCTTGACATTACCGAGAGGAAGAAGGCAGAAGAAGCTCTGGCAAATCTCGAAATTGCCCGTAAGAAAGAAATCCACCACAGAATCAAAAATAACCTGCAGGTGATCTCTTCTCTCCTGGATCTTCAGGCTGATAAGTTTAATGATACGAAAATTGTTGAAGCTTTCAGGGAAAGCCAGAATCGAGTGGTTTCGATGGCTTTCATCCATGAAGAATTATATAAAGGAGAAGGAACCGATACTCTGAATTTTTCTGAATACCTTAAAAAATTAACTGGAAATCTTTTCCAGACTTACAGTCTTAGCAGTAAAAATCTCAACCTTTTCACGGATCTGGAAGAAAATGCGTTCTTTAATATGGACACTGCAGTCCCGTTGGGAATAATTGTTAATGAACTGGTCTCCAATTCCCTCAAACATGCATTTACTGAAGACCGAGAAGGAGAGATCCGAATTAAGCTTTGCAGGAAAGAAATTAATGAAGGAACAGGTAAATCTCTTTTCAGCCTGATAATTTCAGATAATGGAAAAGGAATTCCTGAAAATTTAAAATTAGAAAGTCTTGAATCACTGGGACTGCAGTTAGTAAGTATCCTTGTTGATCAGCTGGACGGGAAAATCGAGCTTAAACGAAATCAAGGGTCCGAGTTTAATATTCTTTTTTACGTAGCGGAAGGACAATAAGTCTATAAATTAATAGACATTGGATGCTTTCCAATATACAGGATACTTTCTTAATACATTATGTAAATCTTGCTACCAGTACTGTGAACGCAACTTTTCTTTAGGAGTAGTGCCAACTTTACTAACAATTTCATTAGTCCATAGGTTTGTTTTCTCAATGTTTATATAATATGCATGGATGTATGGAAAAATTAAATGTCAGGACTCAGGCTAATAGACAGTCGTTACTCTTGATACTCAGACTTGCAGCTTTCAGTTATAGAAGTTAATAAGAATTCACATATCTAAGAATTCACATATCTAAGAATTCACATATCTAAGAATTCACATATCTAAGAATTCACATATCTAAGAATTCACATATCCAAGAGTTAACACCTATCCGTGAAACCCTCCAGATTTTTCTCTGCTGTGGACGCTCGGGTTGATTCACTGATGGCTGATTCGCTGATTATTGATTTATGGTTAACTTACTGATTGACTTACGTGATTACTTATTGGTTTACCGATTCATCACTAATCGATTTACTAACTAACCACTGATCGATTACCAATTAGATTATTTGTATTCACTAAAAAGGATGTACTGATTCAATGAGCATGGAAATCAACAATGAAAAAATGTCAGATGATCTTGTACTATCTGACAATGAATCTGACAATAACAATATTTCAGATAGCAGAGTCTTTGATGATTCTAAAATTGCAAAACTAAACGGTATCAGAAACCAGGGACTTAATCCATACCCCCATAAATTTGAAAAGAATGGGGATATCTGTGATATCCAGAAAAAGTTTGATGACTTTGAAAAGAATGAAGGTCTAACGGTCAGAACCGCAGGACGGCTCTACAACATTCGCAGGCTTGGAAAAATGATATTTGCCGATCTTGGAGACCAGGGTGGCAGAATTCAGGTTACTTTAAGAAAAGGAAATCTTCCTGATGAGGATTTTGAGACTTTTAAAACCCTGGTCGATTCGGGAGATATCGTAGGTGTTCAGGGTGAACTTTTCAGGACAAAAAGGGGTGAAAACTCCATCAGCGTGTCCGAATTCTTCCTGCTCTCAAAATCCCTCTGCGCCCTTCCGGAAAAATTCCACGGCTTAAAAGACATTGAAACCAGGTACAGGAAAAGATATCTTGACCTTATAGTCAATGCTGATAAGCGAGAGATTTTCGTCATGAGGAGCAAACTCATCTCCGAAATCAGGCGATACCTTTCTGACAGGGAATTCCTGGAATTTGAAACTCCAATACTTCAGAATGTGTACGGAGGCGCAAATGCAAGGCCTTTCACAACTTTCCATAACTGTCTCGGGCAGAAACTCTTCCTTAGAATTGCTCCCGAACTTTACCTTAAGAGGCTTGTTGTTGGGGGGTATGAGAAAGTCTTTGAGATCTCCAAGAATTTCAGGAATGAAGATATTGACACAACCCACAACCCTGAATTCACCATGATAGAGGTCTATGAGGCTTACAGGGATTACAATGACATGATGGACTTAACCGAAGGCCTCATCTCGGAACTTGTGTTCAAGCTTACTGGCAGCTATGAAGTAAAAATGGGTGAAAACACGCTTAATCTTCATACTCCCTGGAAAAGAATTTCCATGGAGGATGCCTTAAAAGAGTATGCCGGACTTGATGTTTTTGCACACTCGCTTGAAGAATTGAAGCAAATCGCAATCGAAAACAGGATCGAGGACTACGAAAAGGCAAATACTTACGGAGAGTTCCTTGCCCTGCTCTTCGAGGGCCTGGTAGAGGACAAACTGATAAACCCGACTTTCATTTATGATTTCCCTGTGGAAAACTCTCCTCTTGCTAAAAACCACAGATCGAAAGAAGGTTTTGTCGAGAGATTCGAACTCTTCTTAAACGGCTGGGAACTGGCAAACGGCTACTCCGAACTGAACGATCCTCTTGAGCAGGAAAAGAGGTTCGAAGAACAGGATAAGAAAAGAAAGTTAGGAGATCTTGAAGCCCAAACCATTGATTATGACTTCGTAAATGCCCTAGGATACGGAATGCCCCCAACAGGAGGTATGGGGCTTGGAATCGACAGGCTTACCATGATCTTTTCGGGTCTGGAATCCATCAAGGAAGTAATTCTCTTCCCACAAATGAAAAGAGAAGACTGAGTTCAGGCTTGAAAATATGTGTTTTAATCTAAAATTAAACAACTAAATTAAGAGAAAAAGCCAAGGATAGAAGGTTAAGGAAAAAATCCAAAACAAGGACGTAAAACTGAAAAATTAAAAGAAAAAACTTGCTCTTTTTAAAAGCAGGTCCTTTATCCGGCTTTTTCCCTTAGATTAATTTGATATTGATGTTTAATTATTCTCTTACGGCAGAGTTCTGAATTTCTGCAAATTCAAAGTCAAATTTATCTATACTGAGTATAATTCGGTTCTTTTAATACTTGATTCTCAAACCGTAAACTTACTAAAATTTTAAATTTTAATATGTTTTGATTCAATAATTCATTTTGATTCAATAATTCATATAGTAAGTCTGTTTACATACAGTGTTCAAAAAATTGACTTGAATTCAAAACAAATTCGAGACACTGCTTCTCTGTATATAAATTTTTTATGAATTTAATGAGCTCGTGAATTTACCAAATTTGTCTTTAAAACATAAATATTTTTATATGTTGGGAACAAGTTCCTTATATAACACCGAGATAATCAAAGGAGAAAAGTCAATATTATAAAAATTTTTCTGCTTTATCCTGTAGTCTTTGCAAATTTTATTTATTTTTGAATTTTGTTTCATTTTATAACTGTTCATATCCTATAAAATGAGTCAACTGACACCATTTTGGTCATAGAAATCTGTCTAATAAGAAATTTATAGCAAAATTAAAATGACATAATTTGGTGTCATTTTACAAAACCGACTGAAATCTATTGTAAATGCCAAAAACTCTAAAATTACGACTTTTGAAACCGATTGCGGTACCTGAATAGTTACATTAATTTTTATATTTCGTAGACAGCAATATATAAAGAAATTTGGATAAAATTGTATTTAACAGGATGAAATATTTATGAAATCTTTTGCGCGTTTACATCGTTCAAAAAATATGAATGTTTTAAAGTTATATCCACATATCTTGGTCTGGGTCTTTACAATTCTTGAAGTGTTAATTGTATATCTTTTAATAACAGTAGTCTCTGAAAAATTTTTAGCCGAGCCTCCAGTCTTTATACATTTTCTGGGGCTTTTTTTGGGTTTTTGCTACATCACTTCTATGCTCTTTTTTTACCGAACTCCTAAAGGAAGTAGCTCAGGATGTCTATGGGACTGTATAGTAATCTGGATGATTGCATTATTTGGTGTACCACTTATCTTTTTAGCATGGTTCTTATCTCCTCTTAAGGGATTGATTTTGGGACTTTATTTTATTGCACTAATAATGTTTACTCGTTGGAGTTTTAAACATTATAATTCAAAATTGAGTTCTCTATATCATCGAATCAAATTTTTTGAATTTATAAAGAGGAAAATTTATTTTTTGAAAGAAGGTAAAATCGAAAACAATTTAATCAGAAAAAAATTCATCACGAGTCTAAAACTATCTTTGTTTTATTCGACACTTGTAATATTAATCGTGTCTTTGATGGTAAATTTCTCTTTTGTAACTGAATCTCATTTATATGATTCTCTCCCTATTAGTAAGATGATTTATAACGTTATAGCAGTTCAAAAATTCGCTTTCACTATGAGTTTGGCTGGATTTCTACTCTCATTTTACATTACGTCATGTATATCGCTGACTTCTCATTTCGTGCTAAAAAAATTAAATATTTTTAGTGGGGATAACTGTAAATTCCGGTATTAAACAAAGAAAGGAATTACAATCCTTCTCTGAATAAAGAAGTTAAGGGGAGCTAATTGTTGATAAAAAAGTTCAAACTTTGCAAAAAAGAATACAGCCGGAGCCAGGATGGGAAAATGAAAATAGAAATGAAGAGACGGTTGAAACTTCAAAAGAGCATTGGATTTTGAGCCCTTCCGATTTTTCTTTCTTGGACTGAAAAAGGCAGACTCAAAACTATCTTTTTTTCGTTTTTTTAGCTGGTTTTACAGCTGAGTTTGGTAAATGTACCGATTCTTTTGTAAAGTCAAGATATCAAAAACTTATCTATAGAGATTAATCTCTAAAAAATAAACTGCATGCAGATACAAAAGCTTGGCTTTAAATTTACAGTGAATTCACGGCACTGCCGGATTTCTTAATAACTTCAGATGTAAAATATTTTATCAATCGAGAATAGAATGTTTAACAATGTAAATGATCATCTCTATATAAGATCTTCGTTTAGTGAAATAAGGAAAATCTTCCCTAATTTCACCGAAAACGGATTATAAGTTCTCTTTTTTGAAATTTGTTAACCTAATCTTGAGTTATGGGATGAGCTCATTATTTAATTCACGGAAGAACAATGCTTAGTCCCAATGGATCACTGGTTACCATATCTACATCGATGTATAGTGATAAGCCTGTTGAACCTTCTTCAACCGTTTGGGTCTTGGTGATCTTGTTATCTAATGTAACTACAATTTTTTCTCCTGACTTTGGTGTAACTGGAAATTTCTTTTCTATAGATTCTCCAGGAACTGAGGTATAGGATTTGCTAAATTCAGAATTATTTTTTGAATCAAGTAGTTCTACATTAACTTTATGGTTTGCGTTACCCCAATTGTTTATGATAAATGAATTAAAAATATCTCTTTCATTAGAATTATTGGTTTCACTACTGTTTTCTTCTTTGCTAATAAGAGAGGTATGCTGTGTAGAAGGATTTAAAATAACAGCACTTACTAGCAAAAGGCATATGCCTGCAAATATAATCAAAATTTTTTTTCCTGACATTTGATTTCCTTAACTAAATTTTTTAATTATTTAGTTGTATTCAAACCTTTATATAGATTACGTACCTTGAAAATAAATTATGTAATCGCCACCTTTAGTTCTACTGAGCTTTCAAACTCTATCTTTAATTGCTCTATTTTTATACAAGTTAACTTATATCCCTTAATACTGGATAATTTATGTCCCTTAATCTGGTTATTTATATTTCTTAACACCTGGTTAACTTATTTAATACCAGTTAATTTATATTATTTTAATAAAGGTTTATTTATATTTTTAATATGAGTTAATTTATATATTTTAATGCCCATATCAATCTTTACATTTTCCTTACACGCTTCTTCATGCTTTTTCTATTTGCCTTAATCACTTTACTATGCTTGCATAGAAACATTTATACTGATGTTAACTAACACAACAACTGAATAATTCAACCAAAAACTGATTACAAAAACATGTCATTTAATAACATCTTTAACACTTTTCACCCAAAGATTCAGGAAGCCCTCAAAACTCTTGGCTTTACAAAACCCACAGAACCTCAGGAAAGGTCATTTCCTCACATAATGGATGGAAAGCATACTCTTTTGATAGCTCCTACAGGTTCTGGCAAGACCGAATCAGCCGTGCTGCCTGTTTTTGACAATATTCTGAGAAAGAAACCCGAAGCCAGAAAAGGAATTTCTGCCCTTTATATAACTCCGTTGAGGGCTCTTAATAGGGATATGCTCTCTCGCATTGAGATTCTTGGGAAGCTGCTCGACATAAAAGTCCAGGTTCGACACGGTGACACTCCGCAAAGCGAAAGGCAACGCCAGTCTAGAAGTCCTCCTGATGTACTGATCACAACTCCTGAGACCTTACAGGCAATGTTTACCGGTTCCCGCCTGCGTCAGAACCTTGAAACCGTAACTCACGTGGTGATAGACGAAATCCATGAACTTGCAGGTTCAAAACGGGGAACTCAGCTAGCTGTTGGGCTTGAGAGGCTTGTGGAAATTTCAGGAGAGTTTCAGAGAATAGGACTTTCAGCGACAGTAGGGAACCCCTGGGAAATTGCAAAGTTTCTGGCAGGCAATGGAAGAGATTTTACTGTAATTGAGGTAGCTCTGTTAAAACTGCTTGAGTTCGATGTGGTTAATCCTCAGGTTTCGGAAGGGGGAAAGATACGGGAAAAAGAAGTACTGGACATTGCAAAAACAGTCGGCTGCGAACCTGAATTTGCCTCTCACCTGCTCTGCATCAGGAAAATTGTCGAAGAAAGCCAGTCCACTCTTATTTTTGTAAATACTCGGCAGAGTGCCGAAGCTCTAGCTGCCGGTTTTCGGAAACTCGGAACATCTATAGGGGTACATCATGGCTCGCTTTCTTTTGAAGCCCGTGTGGAAGCCGAGGAAGCTTTCAAATCAGGAGCCCTCAGAGGCCTTATTTGCACCTCATCAATGGAGCTTGGAATCGATATAGGAAAGGTCGACAGGGTGATCCAGTACGGGTCACCACGCCAGGTTTCAAGGCTGCTCCAGAGAGTCGGAAGGGCCGGGCATAAGCTGCATTCAATTTCACGTGGCACTATCATTTCTATGGAGGTTGACGATACTGCAGAAAGTATGGCAATTACGAAAGCTGCGCTGGAAGGCAGGGTTGAGGAGGTTTCTCCGCATATAAAATCCCTGGATGTAGTAGCAAATCAGATCGCAGGCATGGTTATGGATTTTGGAGATGTCGAAATTAATAAAATTCTTCGAATTCTTCAACGGACGTACCCGTTCCGGAATCTTCAGCCTGAGGAGCTTCAAAGGGTTGTGAACCAGATAGGGGATTACAAACTGGTCTGGCACGAAAAAGGTTCAAATATAGTCAAAAGGCGCAGGAATAGCCGGGAATACTATTACGAGAACCTATCCATGATCCCGGATGAAAAAAAATACGAAATCTATGATATTGTAAGTGGAAAATCGGTCGGTGTGCTGGACGAAGCCTTTGTCGTGAATTTTGCAGAACCTGGAGCCGTTTTCATAACTAAAGGCTACATGTGGCGTGTCGTTGAGATGCCTGACCGCGAGCAGGGAAAGGACAGGATAAAAGTCGAGCCTGTGGAAGGTATGGGTGAGGTTCCTAGCTGGACCGGAGAAGAAATCCCTGTGCCTTTTGAGGTCGCCCAGGATGTGGGAAAACTCAGGTCGGAGATTGCAACTTTTATCCGTGCCGAACTTAATGACGAAGCTATTGCCAGACAGTTACAGGCAAAATACCCCGTAACAAGGAATGCCGTGCTAGAACTGATCCGCCTGGTACGCGAACATGTAGAAGGAGGTTTCCCTCTGCCTGATGCGGATACAATCGTGATTGAAGACGAAGGAGATGCTGTGACCCTGAACGCCTGTTTCGGCCATAATACAAACGGCACTCTTGCCAGGGTCCTGACTTCACTTCTTTCAGCCCGTTTCGGGAGCAGTGTTGCTCAGGAAGTAGATCCTTACAGGATAAAGCTGACCCTTCCGAGGCGGGTAGGCTCTTTCCAGATCAGGGATATGCTGCTTTCCCTTCGCCCTGAACACGTTGAGCCAATTATAGAAATGACCCTGAAAAATACAACTCTGATGAAATGGAAAATGGTCCACGTAGCCAGAAAGTTCGGAGCCCTTTCTCGGGATATTGACTACGACCGGATCAGCATGAAAAAACTGCTGGAAATCTACCAGGGCTCTTCGATGTACGACGAGGTAATCCGCGAAATCTTCC
>Ga0074193_1001473_pt1 | contig 28152 bp, 34 predicted proteins | sample EPASupsiteHSE605_FD_64523 | JGI IMG/M metagenome (GOLD analysis project Ga0074193, IMG submission 64523) | Bioremediated contaminated groundwater from EPA Superfund site, New Mexico - Sample HSE6-05 | ecosystem: Environmental > Aquatic > Deep subsurface > Groundwater > Contaminated ... | reverse complement strand
TGCCTGATACAGAAAGGGTTTGAAAACACTCGAGCCGTATGAAGGGAAACTTTCAAGTACGGTTCCTAGGGGAGAAAGGAGGAGTAATCCTCCCGACTTACCCGACCGATCTTACCAGTTTCTCAAGCTACTCTCAATTGATAAATCTCCTTGAATACGGATACAATAGAGATGATGTTGATCTCCCTCAACTAAATCTCTCCATGATTGTGGATAAAGAAAAAGGAATTCCAGTGATGTACGACATCTATCCAGGAAGCATTGTTGATGTTACAACCCTTAAAAACACAATCAAGAAGATAGAAGCTTACGGAATAGAGGATTATACTTTGGTGATGAACAGGGGATTTTTTAGCAAAGGTAACATTGAAGAACTACTTCATGAAAAAATTCCTTTCATTATGCCAGCTACAATGACGCTTAAAAGTGTCAAGGAGCTTATGAGTTCAGCACAAAAAGACATTGAAAGTCCAGAGTATCTTCACAAGTTTAACAAGAAACCGATATTTGTAAAACCAGTGACTCTTGAACAAAAGGAGTTTAAGATCAATGGATACTGTTTCTATGATCCAAAAAGAGAATTGGAAGAGAAAAATACATTTTACTCCCGTCTTTATGATGTAAAGAAAATAATAGAAGAAACAGCAATTCCAGGATGGAGAAAAGCAGAAGAAGTGTTCAAAGAGAGAGCAAGGGATATGACAGGCTTCTATTCATGGGAAAAGATAGATAACCATTTCAAAATCAATATCAAGAAAAATGCGGTTTCTCAAAGAATAAACAGAATGGGGAAGTTTTTCCTTTTTTACAATGGAGAACGTGACTGGGTGGAATGTCTTTCCACATACAGAGAAAGAGATATTGTCGAAAAAGGATTCAAAACAATGAAGAATAATATTCAGTCACTTCCACTAAACACAAACAAGGATTCGACAACAAAGGGATTCATGTTTGTCTATTTTATTGGACTAATAATTAGAATGAGGTTACTGAATATAATGAGGGAAATAAAGGTTATAGAGGAATATACAGTAGAAAGTTTACTCTTAGAGCTTGAAAAGATAAGGAAGGTAGAACTGCAAAATGGAGAAGTAATGGTTACAGAGATTACAAGGAAACAAAAACAAATTATGGAAAAATTGAATTTATGCGCTTAAAAAGGCGGAAGTTAGGTTTTAAACAAGAAATGAAAATAAAATATTCCTGAATAGTTATTTTTGAGTGTAGTTGGCATTAATTATTGCCTGCGTTAATTTGAAGTACCTGCAGAACACGAGTCTTTACATGGAATATTCCAGTTCAGGCAGTGAGCAAAAGTCCGGAAAAATAAACTACAAGTTCATTCTTATTGCCAGTCTCAAAAAGGAAATAGAATCGGCTCGCAAACTTGACCCGGAAAAGCTTGCAGCTGAAATCGAAAAAACCGGTTTTTCCTGCCAGCACTGTGGAAAGTGCTGCAGGCGAGCTTTCGGAGACAACAGGGTAGCGCTGATCCCTCCCGAGATCAAGAAAATCCGGGAATATACAGGCCTCTATAAACTTGAGGTTGCAGGGCCATTTGTCCCTGAAACCTCTCTCCAAGATGAATCGGAAGAGGACGAAGAAAACAGCACTGAAGGTTTTTTCGGAGCTTCAGAAGAAAATGAAAACACATTCTCTGAAACCCCTGAGTTTCTTGAGCTTCTTTGGGAAGATATCGATTACGAAGGCAATATCCATGCTTTTGGGTGGATACTCAGACGAAAGAGAAATGGTGACTGCATCTTTCTAGAAAAAGGCACAAACCGATGCCGGACTTATCCTGTGCGGCCAATGCTCTGCAGAACCTATCCGTTTTATATTGAAGAGCTTAAACTGCACACCTGCGAATGTGAAGGTCTCGGATACCCTATTAATGCAGAAGACAGTCGAAAACTGGCAGAGAATCTCCTTCTCAGGTATGTTTCGGAACTTGAGGATATGCTTGCGATGTATGAAAAATTTGAAGATTTCAGGAAAGGAGAAAAAGGCTTGGAGCTTGCAAAAAAGAGCCTGGATAAAGGTACCTGCATTTATATGGTCCACGATAGCACGGGAATTACTAAAGTTATTGATTGTTACTAAAGTTATTGATTAATAGACAGTGAAAAGCTGTAAAAAACTACTGATTAATCTCTTTTCATTTTTAAGCCTGTTTGTCTTTTCAAAGTCTCGGAAGAATTTTCATCTCTCGATGCTCAGAATCTTCAATTAAATTTATTTATTAGAAAGAGCCAGTTATTCCCCATGACCGGGATGTCTGGAAATGAAAATCGTCCGATGACCGTTTCGGAAAAGATCTTTTCGAAAGCCTCCGGAAATCCCGTAAGAGCCGGGGATTTCGTGCTGGCAAATGTAGACCTGGCAATGACACACGACATTACAGGTCCGCTGGCAGTCCAGGGCTTTTACGAGATAATGAAAGGCAGGGAAGAGAAGAAAGTCTGGGACCCAAAGAAAATAGTGATCGTATTCGACCACCAGGTTCCTGCGGATTCCATTAACGCAACAGCAAATCATATTATGCTGAGAAAGTTTGCTGAGGAACAGGGCATTTTAAATTATGACGTATATGAGGGAGTCTGCCATCAGGTTCTTCCCGAGAAAGGGCATGTGCTGCCTGGGGACCTTATAGTTGGCTCGGACTCGCATACCTGTGCATATGGAGCTTTAGGAGCATTCTCTACCGGTATAGGATCTACTGATATGGCAGCTGTTTTTGCTACAGGCAAACTCTGGTTCAGGGTACCCGAAACCTTCCGTTTTGAAGTAGAAGGCAACTTGCCAAGGCGTGTTTACTCAAAAGATCTTATCCTCCACCTGATCGGAGACGTCGGGGTAGAAGGAGCCAGGTATATGGCAGCCGAGTTTGCAGGCTCAACAATCCGCTCTCTCTCGATTCCAGAAAGAATGACTATGTCCAATATGGCGATTGAGATGGGAGGAAAGGCAGGAATCATCGAAGCCGATGAGCTGACTGAAGCCTACCTCAAAGAGAGAGTTTTATATTACGAATTCGACCCCTACTGGAAGTCCGATAAAGGCGCAAAATATCTGGATGTCAGGCATTACGATGTCTCTGACCTGGAACCTCAGGTAGCCTGCCCGCATAACGTGGATAACGTAAAACCCGTAACTGAAGTAGAGGGCACAAAAATTGACCAGATCTTTATGGGTTCCTGCACCAACGGCAGGTTCGAAGATATTAAGATCATGGCAGATATCATGGGCGATGAGCCGGTAGCAAAGGGTGTACGTCTCCTTGTTGTCCCCGCTTCAAGGACAGAGTACATGAAACTGTTGAGAGCCGGGTATATAGAAAAACTCATGAACGCCGGTGCAATCGTGGAATCTCCCTGCTGCGGGCCCTGCATGGGCGGCTCTTTCGGCCTGCTCGGTGCCGGGGAAGTGGGCCTTGCAACCTCGAACCGCAATTTCAAGGGCAGAGAAGGAAGCCCCAAATCCTTTGTGTATCTTTCCTCCCCTGCAACCGCAGGAGCATCAGCCCTTACCGGAGAAATCACTGATCCCAGGAAGGTTTGAAAAACCTCCTGTTTACTTTTTTGAATCTTTTCTGTGTGTTACATAAAAAGGTGTTTAAATGCCGGATGCTGATTTATCAATTTTGAACAGAGTATACGAGATTATCCTGGACAGAAAACAGAACTATGACGAACGTTCATATGTCTGCAAGCTTTTGAACCATCGCAAGGGTATGAACAAGATTCTTGAAAAAGTGGGAGAGGAATCAATTGAAACTATTCTTGCAGTCAGGAATGAAGACCATGCAGAGATCATTTCAGAAAGTTCAGACCTGATCTTCCATCTTCTGGTATTGCTTGCGGCAAATAATATTACTCTTGATGAAATTGCAGCCGAGCTCACCGCTCGGCATGAAAGTATGAAAAGAGACTGAAAGGTTGGAGGGCGTTCTCCACCTGGCTGAAGGTGCAGACAATCCAATATTTTTGAGAAAAATCTCATTTTTTCGGATACCTCTGCAGGAATTTTTTCCCGTTTTATTGAGAAACCGTGAAAAATCACAATTCTCAGTAAACTGCAAGTTCGTTCAGTACATCGGTTTTTGACAGGGTTCCTTTGGGTACGCCATTGATCGTTACAATAAGCCTTCCTACATTATACTTATGGAAGAGTTTTACTACGTCGTAAAGCTGCATATCCCCATCAACCGTGATGAGTTCTTTTGTCATAATGTCTTTGACTTTTACGTTCGCTTTTCCCTGAGAAATAGCATGGGCAATATCAGTATAGGTGACGATTCCTACTATTTTTCCCTTGTCTTCAACAGGGGCTCCGTGAACATTGTTCCTGATAAAAAGTCTCGTTGCTTCCTGGATACTTGCATTCAAGTTCACAAGCAAAGGAGGATACTTCATATAGTGTTTAACGTGTTTTTTAGGGAGAGAAATCATTTCGGTAATATTGAAAAGAATAGAGTTATTAGTATCATCCCTTCCCGTAACCTCTCCACGAATAATCAGGCGGTTTACAGGTGTCGGACCCACCTGAAGCTTATCGTCCATCACAAAGTCTTTTGTATTTCCTATTACGCGGACGACCCCATTACAGGCGTCGGGATTTCTGACGGTTGTAAAGCTAATTTCAGAAGCAGTAGCCCCGTCAACCATCATATTGTTTCTATAAAGAGGGACTATGGATTCGTTTTTAAGCTGCTGGATGCGTAAAGCATCGTATGCCGCCCCTGTTGGTTTGTACCCTCCTTTTGGCCCAGGGACCCCTTCCACCAACCCCAGAGCCTTTAATAACTGCATCTGGTTGCGGATGGTTCCAGGGTTGCGCTGAATAACTTCAGCAATTTCTTCACCTTTGATTGCCCTGTCCTTTTGCCGCTGAAGGTTGATTAATGCAATAATAATATCTTTTTGAATCGGAGTGAGTTCCATACTACCACCATCAATTTCATATACCTTTGTCAGGATGATGTATTACACCTATACATCAAAATTTCATATACCTTTGTCAGAATGATGTATTACACCTATACATCAAAATTTCATATACCTTTGTCAGAATGATGTATTACACCTATACATCAAAATTTCATATACCTTTGTCAGGATGATGTATTACATCTATACATCAATAAAGTATGCCACCGTATGTATTTACCATAATTAATGATTATAAATTCCTATTACAAATTACTATTACAAATATAAAAAGAGTCCGGTTCTGCTTTGAGTATCCAGCTGGTTTTACGCCTCATATTGAAGTTTATTACGAGGATTTATAATTATAAATCCAAAACCTAACAATAAATTTCCGTTCAGGAAATCGCCTTCAGGAATCTTTGCGAAACTTTTGCTTGTATATTTGTTTTGTTAAAACTCTTCGTTCATAAAAATATTTATATAACTTAACAAAGCCCCCAGAGGGTTAAGAATATGATGATATTTGAGAAAATTCATACAGTTCCCACTTCCGAGGAATTAATCAATAAAGCTTTCAAGCGGGCAGCGAGAGCGATGTCCGGGAAAACTATCGAGAGCCGGGAAAGTCGGTTCAGGGCCAACGAGTCTATGCTGTTGACAGCAGCAAACATTTTCACAGATAATCTTGCAAATATAGTCAGGCGGTTTCCGAGTTTTGACCAATTACCCAGATTTTACTACGAACTTGCAGATATTTTAGTAGGAATTGAAAAACTCAAGATGTCCCTTGCATCCGTGGATTGGGCCAGCAGGAAGATCCACGAGGTTGCAAGAAGCTACGTCGGAAAAATCCGGGATTCGGATGTTCCGGAACCTGTAAGAAAAGAGGCTTTCGGAAGGCTTGCATCCATTATAAAATCCATCAACAAGGATCTTCTTTTCCTCAACGAAGCCAGAAATATCTTAAGGAAACTTCCGGATGTCCAGGACGAACCTACTATTGTGATCGCTGGCTATCCTAATGTCGGAAAGTCAAGCTTTGTCTCAAAAGTTACCGGTGCAAGCCCGGAAATAGCTCCCTATCCCTTCACAACAAAAGGAGTAACAATCGGGCATTTTATCCGGGATGGAGTGCGTTATCAGGTTATGGATACCCCAGGCCTTCTTGACCGTCCCATGTCCGAGAGAAACGATATCGAAAGACAGGCAATCACTGCAATCCATTACCTTGATGCGGTTGTAATGTTCATGATTGATCCCAGTGAAAGCTGTGGATACGAAATTGAAGACCAGAAACGTCTGCTTGCGGAAATTAGGGAAAACTTTAAACTTCCCCTGCTTGTGGTTGCAAACAAGGCTGACAGACCGGAGTTCAGGAAAATGGATGAAGTGGAAATGAACATTTCCACGATTACCGGAGAAGGAATCGACGAGGTAATGGACAGGCTTTTGGAGATGATTGAGGAAAAGCGTCTTCTCTCTTCTTCTGAAGAACCGGACGAAGATCCCACCATTTAAATTCTGATTATCTGATCCTGAATCAATTAATTCAGGACGTTTATTCAGTTTTTAGAAGGCATTTATAAGCCTTTTTCATCTTTTCAACTTTTTATTAATTCTGTTCAGATTATTCCAAGCTGCATCAATACAGCCAGGAAAATAAGTATAAATCCTGTTGTCAGCCTTATTTCTACTCTCCATTTTTCCCTGAATTCAGTGACTTTTTTAGGGCTCAACCCAAAGGCAAGCAAAAGCCCAAGACCTATTACAGGAAGCAGAAGGCCGAGATTGTAAATTCCCATATATACAGTTCCTCTCATTATATCAGTTTTCGTTGCCAGGATACTCAGGAGAGAGAGGTAAATTGCTCCTACGCAGGGAGCTTTAACCAGAGAGAACATACTCCCCGACAGAAAGGACAACAACAGAAGGTTCTTTTCACCCATCCTGCTCATAAAATTTTTCAGGGTTTCAGGGGTCTTGAAGGTTGATTTAGAATGCTTTTTCAGCCGGTATGCATCATAAATATGCCAGAAACCAAGTATTGAAATGATCAGGATTGCAATTACTGTAAAAATTCCCTGGATTTCAGGCAGGAAACTGACAACACTGAGAATGCACACTCCAGCAAACATATACATGGAAAAGATTCCTGCCGAAAAACCGCACGTAATTTTGAGCATTTCTTTTCTTCTCCCCTGATGGACAAGGGCTACAGATGCCAGAAAAGCCATTACCGCCAGCAGGCAGGGATTGAAACCCGCAAGTATGCCTGCTGCAAGGAGGAGGAAAGGGCTCATTTTCTCAAGGTGCTTATTTTTTCCTTCTCTGCTTCCTGCAAGGGGAAACGAAAGTTCCTGGGTAAAAAAGAAAGGAGAGATTTCGATGGTTTCCCTCAGAAAAACATTGACAGGGTTTTCAATCTCTCTATAGAAAGCGCCTTTCAATTTACTTTCAGCTAATGCAGCCGAACATGAGGCAGGACTAAGCAACAAAAAAACACATACCAACGCAAAAATTCCTTTAATTACAAACATTGAACGCATAGCTTTCTTTTCCCATATCCCTTTTCCGAAACTATTTTATGGAGATATCCAGAACTTTCCCGGACTAACGGGATAGCCGTTGATAAGAGACAGACTTATAAAATACAAATTTTATTCACATGCTCAGGTTTTCTCTTCCATCCCAGACCACGCCTGTATGCCGGCCCAGTTTTGCCCTTTCACATCAAAGTATTCAGGTGAGCTGAATATATTTTTTTCTAAATTTTCGGTTTGTTTCGAGGAAGAGGGTGAACATAGGGAGCAGGAAAAAGAAAGGAGAAAAAATAAGCTAAGAATAAGGAAAAAAGAAAAACTATTTCCTTTACAGGAATCTCCGATTATTTTTTTTTCAGAGCACTTTTTCCATTATACTCAGGGCTTTTTCAATATCTTTCATTGAAGCTGCATAGGAAATTCTTATATGGCCGTCACCTTCGCTTCCGAAGGCTGTCCCTGGCACGACGACAACACCGTTTGAGATCAGTTTAGAGGCAACTTCTGCCGAGTTTGAGACTTTCGGGAAGGCATAGAAAGCTCCTTTTGGAAGAGCGCATTCCATACCGAGTTCGTTCAACCCTTTTACGAGCACATCCCTGCGTTTTCGGAATTCTTCCCGCATGGCATTGACTGAGTCTTTAGGCCCAGTAACTGCGGCATAAGCGGCTTTCTGAGCGACAGAATTGGCGCATGCCTGGATGTACTGGTGTACCTTGAGCATCTGGCCGATATACTCTTTTCTGGCTGCCACATATCCGAGCCTCCAGCCAGTCATGGCATAGCTCTTCGATGTAGCGTTCACGGTAATCACATTGTCTGAATAGCTCGCAGGGCTTACATGCTCTCCTTCGTAAATGAAGTACTCATAGACTTCGTCTGAGAGGATGGTTATATTGTAGTCCTCTGCAATTTCGGCGAGGGCTTTGATGTCTGCCCTGCTTGCGACTGCACCTGTGGGGTTTGAAGGAGAATTGAGGATGACAGCTTTGGTCTTCGGAGTAATTTTCTCAAGCACAGCCTCAGGTTTCATAGTGAGGTCTTCTGCGAGAGGGACACTTACTACCTTGCCATTCAGGATCTCGGTCAGTGCATTGTAGGAAACAAAGCCAGGGTTTGAGATCAGGACTTCATCTCCCGGGTTGAGGAGGGCTGCAAGGGCAATGGCAAGAGCTTCCGAAGCCCCGGATGTGACAATTATTTCCTGCGGGGAAACCGAAAACCCGTTTTCCTCCTTGAATTTTAGGCTCAGGGCTTCTCTGAGTTCCGGAATTCCCGGGCCTACGGTATAACCCGTAAAACCTTCATTGATGGCTTTTATTGCCGCTGCCTTGATATGATCCGGGGTATCAAAATCCGGCTGCCCGAGTCCAAGGTTGATGGCATCCGAGCCTGCAGCTTCGAAAATCTTTCTTATTCCAGATGTGTCTATTCTGGCTACGTTTTCTGAAAATTTTATCTGCTTCAAATTGAGCCCTCCTGTATCCCTGCTATTTCTGAAATATACTCCTGTTTTCGGCAATTTCAGGCCTTATTCGATGTTCGTATGCCTTGATTTAAGTTCGGCTTCAGAAGCGCCCGTAAGCGTAATCAGCTGAGCTATTATCGAGTCCAGGAAAACCATCGAGGTAATTTCAAAAGAAGTGCCCAGGGGGGGCAGGTTTCTGTACTCACCACGCATGCTTTTTTCAAGGTAGCCGCCTGCGTCATGGTCGTTTTTACTCTTGCTCGGAAGAACCACGATAATATCCGAGATTCTACCAAGTGTAGATTCCTTTTTAGAGGTAACCGTTATAAGGGTTGAACCGATATCCTTTACTATTTTTCCGAGGTCAGCTATAGAACGGGTTTCCCCTGACCCTGAAATAGCAATCACGACATCCTGCGGCCGAACAGCAGGAGTTGTGGTTTCACCAACTACATACACGCTGAATCCCAGGTGCATAAGCCGCATTGCAAATGCTTTGGCAACGAGCCCCGATCTTCCGGCTCCCATAACAAAAATTCTATCGCTGTCCATGGTTTTCTGGAGCATAGCCTTTATGGCCTCGATGTCAAGTCTGTCAATGACCTCATTGAGGTTCTCTACGATCAGTCTCATCGATAATAATACATCTTCGCAGTCATTTACCTGAATTTTTTTCATATAAGTTCTCCAAAAAACATTGGGTTAAATAAAACATTGGGTTAAATAAGTGATTTCTCATAATAATCAATTGATTAGAGCCTTATCTACTTGTCTACAATATAACTATAAATAACTCCTGAAACTCCTTCCCGATACCCTTCTTCACATTCCTCTAAATTCATAATGGGATTTCCAGGACAAATTCCTAGAAGCTTCCTTTCCATCTCACTACAATTCCAGCAGTCTGCCTTTTTTATCGGTTTGCGGTTCAGTTTTATAATTAATAGCTTTCAATTCCCAGTTCTCTATATTGTTTTTGAATTCCTGGTATAGTCTCTGGATATCACAGTCACTCCCATTCCAGTAAAAATCCTTACGAGCCTCTCCCTTTCGAAGCTCTTCAAGTATAAATTTTGACAGGTGGAAGAGGGCTTTTTTATTGGAAAAAGGAATACTATAGTTTACGCGATAACCGCCGGCTGTTTTCCCGTAGGACACCAGTGTGTACCCTTTACTTTCATACTCCGTTATCTCATCAAAGTTGCAGATTATCTCAAACTCATGAACCGTAGACTGGTCTATTTTCGAAATTCCTAGGAGTACCTGCGCTATAATGTAGTCAGGAACCTTCCGTCCAAACCATACGGCTATTTTCCCGTAGGTACAAATCACATTGACGTCATTCCTGCCCATCTCAAAGGAACTGAGGGACTGAGGAGGGAATATTTTTGCTTCCAAGTCTTGGGTCTTCTGGGCACACATCGCTTCCACTTCGTTTACTTACTTGCAGAGACAAGTGCACTGATCAAATTCCGATCTTTTTTAAGGGTTTTAAGCTGATTTGCAGGCCCTATCACTGTAAGTCTCTTGTTGCTCTGTTTTTTGAAAAACTTTCCCAGCAACGAAGCGTCCGCATTTGCAGGGTAACTTTGCATTTCGATGCCTGAAAACACATCAGGCTGGATTGCTGACATTGTCATTTCTATTAACTTTGCTTCCTCCATAGGGTTCAGGCCCTTTTCAAGCACCAGGATTTTGCCTTTCCGTACTTCATCAATTATGTATCGGACTTTCTCCATTGAAGCCATCTGAGAGATTCTGGCTTCGGATATCAAATCAAGTTGAATTCCCTGCATGTCGATCACCCGAACTGTTTTGCCAGAGCTTCGTAAAATGCATCCATTCCGACTCCCTCAAGGGCCGAAACAGGCACCATGGGGTGCTGAGGGAAAGCTTCCTTTATGACGGCTGGGTCAGCATCAGGAAGGTCTACCTTGTTTGCTACGATCAAAAGCGGAAGGTTTCTGGCTTCCATATTTCCTATTACCGTTACGTTGACCTGGGTATAGGGATTTTCGGTGGAATCCATAACCAATATTACACCGTCAAGATCGTCGAGCCATTTGACAGCTTCAATTACGCCTTCTGTTGCTTCTTTCGATCTTTTCTTCGATTCAGTGTCACTCATTCCCTGCTCCATAAAGTCATGGAAGTCGATTTTCGTGGCAAGCCCGGGCGTGTCTACGATATCAAGGCTGATTGTGTGCCCATTAGCTTCGATAGTTATCGCGTTCCTTCTTTTTGCATGCCTGGTTTCATGGGCGATATGAGAAACCGAACCCATTGTCTCCTCGGTTCCGACCCAGTCCTTAAGAATACGATTGCTAAGGGTTGTCTTGCCGGCATTGGGGGGACCGTAGATTCCTATGCATGCTCCTTTTTTCTTGAACAGTTTGTTGAACATTTTTGAAAAGCTTACCTTAAATCGTTTTATCATATTCATGGCTTCCCTCCATTGGGAAAAGCATAGCACCTAAGGATTTCTCGGACTGCTTTCCTGTATGGGTTGGTGTTTTAATGATGTTTTTATCTAATTGATCCATGCATATAAATAATTTCCATTTGTTACACTGCGGAAATAGGAAATACTTCCTTCTCATTTTCGGTATACCTGAATATAAATAGGAAATTTTACACCTTTTCGAGGGGAAAATAGAAAGTGCCTCCGTGAAAATGACACCAGGATATAAATAAATTGCTTTCATCGCTCAATTCCTTTAGTATATTCAATAAAAAGCTTTTTTAAACAGAAAATTTCAGCTCTTCCCTAACTCTTTTCATTTGTATTAAAATTTTTATGTGTGTACTGATGTTCTGTACTTTCCTTTATATTTTTTCCTATTTTTATTCATTCAATCTTAAAAATATAAATCATTTTTTTCAAATGAGAAAGTTTAGGTGGTGGGTGTGAGTTATTGAAAACCATAAGCATAAAAATCTCTCTACATTTTATTTAAATATTGGGGGATGTACTCGCTTTTTCGGAATTGATCAATAACTCGTGGACACGACCAAAGTTTATTTGAAAAGAAAAATATTTTTATCTTTTTCAGGCAGAGGAAACTTCTTACTTTTCCCCGAGCTATTCGTCTTTTCTAAATAGTTGGAGATATTTGTTTTTTCTTAAATAGTTGAAGATATTCGTCTTTTCTTAAATAGTTGGAGATATTTGTCTTTTCTCAAATAATTATACTTATTTGTCTGTAATTGCCGAATTTATTGCTATTTCGGCTATATTAGAGCCAAGATCTCCTATTCTGGAAAGACTATCCACAACAGTTCCAAGAGAGATCATGACTTCATGTGATTCCATTTTAAGGATAGATACATGTAATTCCTCTACCCGTGCATGCATATTGTCAACATTATCTATTACCTTATTTGCAAGAGAGGTATCTGCATCAAAAAGAGACTCAACCGACTGCTTCACCAGTTCCATGTAAGCGTTACTAAGGGTCTCTATGTCTTCCATAACATTGTCCTTAATAGGCTGTTGCAGTTTGGAGGCAACTTTTGCTATTCTCTGTGCATGGTCTGCTATCCTTTCAAGAGGACCTGCCGCCATTCTGAAGTCATGGTGTTCCTCAATGCTTGTTTCCGCAGAATCCGGCATTCTTCCTCCGCAAAGAATAGAGCGGAATTGCTTGGAAATCAGGAGACATAGCCTGTCGACCTCATCATCTCTCTGGCTAACATCAAGGGCAAGGTCGTAGTCAGCTGTTCTAAGGGCTCTGATTGCATCCTTTTGCATGGATACTGCAATAAGGAACATTCTGTGTACCCCTTTTTTGATAGGAAGCTCATTTGGATTCAGAAGATCCTGAATAACCACGCAGTTTGAGCTCTCTTCAATAATTTCCGGGCCTATCAGTTTGTAGCAGACTTTCCTGATTACTTGTTTTTGTTCTGCCAGTATCCTTTTCGATGAAAACTCAATTCTGTCATATCCATAAAGATATGCAGCGATAATATTCCTTTCCAGTGCATTTACTTCACAACCGGTAACATCAATTCTCTTGGTTTTGATTTCCTTTCCTTCCAGAATAGGGTCTATCAATAGTTTTCCATCTGGCTGTGTTTGAAGGGAAACCCTCACGCCTGTTTTGATACCCACTTTCTCAGCCCATTGTTTAGGAAGAGAAATAATGTAAGTCGATCCACCTGTCTGTTGTACTTTTCTGGTCTCTATATCGATTCCCCGTTTTTGGTTAATAAGCCTAAATCTGAAATAATTAATATTTAGCTTCATTTATATTATGGATTAGTTAATATGTAGATACGCCTATTCTATATATTGCATTCAACTTTGCTATTTATATCTGTGGATTTCTTCCTTTTTTACGAATAACTTATAAAAATAATTCATTTCAGGATAGCTTATGTCTTGCTTCGGAAGGAGGTCGCAAAAATTATTAAATAGCAAAACATTTTGAGCGTGATGACATTTGAAGGACACGCCTGCGCGTCGGGGGCAGGAACCATAATAAATGCTATTGCTACCTGGAAAGGTGCAGCATTCGGGATAGATTTGAAGACCTTTGCAAAGGTTAAGCTTTCAGAAAATGAAACTGAGATTTCAGGTTTCATTGAAGAGATGCCTGAAGGAGACACACGCCTTATAGAGCGCTGCGTCGAACTGTCCCTTGAGAGGTTCGGGCTTGAACTGGGCGGTACAATAAGCACGAGAAGTGAAATCCCTCTTGCAGGGGGGCTCAAGAGTAGCAGTGCCGCAGCAAACGCTTCAGTCCTTGCAACCCTTAACGCGGTTGGTAAGTCTCTTCCTCCTCTTGAAATAGTTAAACTTGGAGTAAAAGCTGCAAAAGAAGTAGGAGTCACTGTAACAGGCGCTTTTGATGATGCATGTGCTTCTTTTTTTGGGGGAATTGTGGTCACTGATAACCGGAAAATGGAGCTCATCAAGCGCGAGGAATTCGACTCAAAAGTCCTGATATTTGCCCCTGCCAGAAAGGCTTTCAGTGCGGATACGGATGTGAAACGTTCCCGGCTGATTGCTCCGTATGTAGAAGTAGCCTACGGGCTTGCCCTGGAAGGGGACTACGAAAGAGCCATGACGCTTAACGGCTTCCTTTACTGCGGAGCTCTTGGTTTTGATATGGAGTATATGCTTCGCGCTCTTGAATGCGGGGTAAAGGGAGTTAGCCTATCCGGAACAGGCCCTTCCTATGTAGCATTTGTGACAGCTGAGCAGGTAAAAGAACTGAAAGCTGCCTGGGAAAGCTGCGGGGTAGAAGGAAGGGTCATAGAAACCACTATAATCAATAGAGATGCAATATCTTTATACAGGGAGGGTTCTGCTTGAGCGAACTTGAAGCTGTCCGCAAAGAAATTGAAGAAATTGATAGGGAAATCCTTGCTCTCATCGATAGAAGAGTCAATCTGGCTGAAAAGGTGCTTGAATCAAAAAGAATAAATGGAACTTCGATAAATGACCAGAAGCAAAATGAAGTTGTAATCAACAGGGCCTTAAATGCCGCAACCGAACTCAACCTTGATGTGGGATCCGTGAAGGCTATTTTTGAGATTCTTATAAGGATGAGTATCGAACGTCAGAATGAGCTGAGTGGCAAGGGAAACCTGCCCTAACTTCCCCAGAGGAGCAAAAAATGGTCGACATCTCAGTGATTATGGGTTCCGAATCCGACAGGTCAATTGCCAACCGTGCAATATCTGTGCTTGAAAAGAGTAAATATACTTTCGAAGTAATGGTTATTTCCGCTCACAGGAACCCGGACGAACTTAACAGCTACATTACAAGCACGGACGCAAAAGTCTTTATCACAATTGCAGGTTTATCGGCAGCCCTTCCAGGCGTTGTGGCTTCAAGAACTAAAAGGCCTGTAGTGGGAGTCCCTGTAAGCGCGAAACTTGGAGGACTCGATGCTCTCCTTTCTATAGCTCAGATGCCGCCTGGAGTACCCGTCGGAAGCGTAGGGATCGATAATGGAGCAAATGGTGCATACTTTGCCCTGAGAATTCTGGATTTAATTGATAATCAGTAAAAGCTTGAAAAATCAACAGTTTTTCACTGTTCCCGGGTTATATCCCGGAAATTTCTTTTTCAAACCAGCTATTATCAGCTTATTTTTTGTTTCCTATTTAGCCTTGTATAATTCGGACTATCCTATTCAGACTATCTTTTCTCAGGCAGAGCTTTTTGCCAAGAGGCAAATCAGATAAATGAAGTTAAACTGTAGGGATAGGAGAAACAGTGTTCGAAGAAACAGTGTTAGAAGAAACAGTGTTAGAAGAAGCAGTGTTAAAAGAGGCAATGTTAGAAGAAACAGTGTTAGAAGAAACAGTGTTCGAAGAAGCAGTGTTAAAAGAGGCAATGTTAGAAGAAACAGTGTTAGAAGAAACAGTGTTAGAAGAAGTAGAATGGGGAATCGGGCATCTGAGTATTGGGAGTGGGGGAATAGGGGGGTAAAAGTGTTGGCTGAGGTTTACAACAGAAAAAGATTTTTCTCAGATGCCTTACTTATTAATATGAAGCTTATTATATAAAAACGGGGGTATACTGCTATTTAGCACATATATTTATCAGTACTCATATTTTTTAGGTCAGATATTTTAGAGAATACACTATTCGGAAACGCTGAATTAAACGTGGGAAAAACCATATGAATAGCCCAGAAATAAAAATAAAAAAATATAACAATAAGATGTTTTGAAGAACTTCAGTGGTTTTGTACTTCATGAAGTGAGAATAAAAACTTTTTCCAGGAAATCTTTCCTGAAAATCAGCTTTTATCGATAAGTTTTGCTTCCAGGATCTTTAGGGAGCCACTGTCTCCTTCCCATTCGACCTGGCTTTTTACGATTTCTATACTCTTTTTAAAGAAGGGAGCATCAAGGACAAGACTTTCGTATTCCCCGCCTTCTCCAGCCATGTGAACCATGTACCTGCGGTTCAGAGCTTTAAGGTTTTCAATGGAGTTTACATTGATAGGGCGACCCAGCCAGGATTTATCAAGACCTTCTGCTGCTACCCGGACAATCCGGACATCGAGTACCTTTGCCATCTCGTTGAGCAATTCTTCAGGGTCTCTGTGCCAGAGAGGGCTATAGACCTTAAGCCCAAGGGAGTCACAGATCTTCTGCACCCTGCTTGCCTGATACTGGGATTCAATAGCACCTACGGATACACCTTCTACATCCACTTTCTTCAGAGCAAGAGTCAGGTCGTCCAGTTCAAGCTCCTTTATTCCGCTGGACCGCTGCTGGATCAATGGGATTTCACATGCGGCGGAGATCAGTTCTACCATGTGGAGATTGATGGAATGGTACATGTAGGAATCATCCCTTGTAGGAATGATGTTAATGAGGTGGGTGACCTCATGCCCTTCTTCAAAGGCCTTCTGGATGGCAAAAATCGAGTCCTTACCACCGGAAATTAGTGCTGCGAGTTTCATCTGTATCTCCTTATATCTCAGTATTTTTTCTTACTTCTGCGTTGTAGTTCTTGGATCATCATGTAATATTTTATATATTTTTTGACTTTTCAGCCTGTTATCTCTGGTATTCGCAACCTCAGTGTCCTTTCTCCAGCTTTCCGAAATTGGTTTCGTAACGTGCTTTCATTTCTTCCCAGGTGGGAAGATCTGTCTGGCATCCCCGTGTCTGTACTGCAAAAGAGGCGACTGTTGACCCTATTTTTCCGCATGTAGAAAGAGAGTACCCCCTGGTAAGAGCCAGCAGGAAACCTGCCCTGTAAGCATCTCCTGCTCCTGTAGGGTCCACAGCTTTGACAGAAACAATAGGAATTTCGAATTCTTCATCATCGGTATAGATCCTGCTGCCCTCAGCATCGTATGTGACTACAATAATGTCAATCATGGCCTTAATCTCGGAAAAGCTTTTTTCGGTCATCTCCGAAACCCGTCTGATTTCATGCCGATTTGCAAAGAGGATATCAGTATGAGCAAGGATGAGCTCAAGGTTTTCTTTTGAATACGTAATAAGATCCTGTCCAGGATCAAAAGATACAAAACCGGCAATTTGTGCGATCTTTGCATTGTAGACGGAATCTGCAGTTGCAAGATGGACAAAATCCACAGGCTCAGGTTCCAGTTCTTTGAATTTTGAAGAAGCTCCCCAGTAAAAATAGGTTGTCTGATTGTTTTCCGTATCCGTGAAAATGAAAGCCTTGGAAATTTTCTGGTCTTTAAGCCTGTAGAGGCGGGAAAGATCAACACATGCGTCTGTAAGGAGTTTTTCATATCCGGAACTTGCAAAATCCGCACCTACAGGAGAAATTAGCTGACTCTTTCCCCCAAGCTTTGCGATGGCAACCGCGATATTAGCAGCTCCTCCGCCCGGGTATTCTTCATAATCAATTACAGGGGAAGATTCATTTTTTCCTGCTATTGTTTCAACATCTACAATGTAATCAAGGGCAGTGTGCCCCACGATGGAAATTACTTTGTCCATATAGTGTCCTCTTTTTCGTGGGTCTGAAAGGAGCCCAGATCTTTGGGGTTGAATGTGTTCTTAAAAGTTAGCTTAAAAGTTAGGTAAACGCTGCCGAAAAGATAAAATTACTTTTTTTGCTGGCCTCTATGACTGCCAGAGTTCTTTTTCAACCGTGCGCCTTCTTAAATTCTTCCCGGATGAAAGCACAGGCATAACTGGCCGCAGTACGATGCCTATCCGCTTTCCGTTATTTTGACAGACTTTGGAGAAAAACTGTTTATTTGCTTGCTTTGCTCTTCTGCTGTTCGCCCTTTTCGCCTGACCTTTCGAATTCGGTCACTTCGACAACTGTCAACGGAATGTCCCGGAGAGACTTTCCTATCACGGATTTTGCGATCCTTTCCGCGTGTTCTGCGGACTCGGCATCAAAAACCTTCATCTCAAAAATAAGTCCTACAAGAGCGGTATTCGCTGCTATGAAAACACTGCTAAAAGGCTCACCGCATGCCGGACAGGACGTGGTTCCCACGTCGACCTCTACAAAGTCCAGTTTAGGGTTCAGGCGCTTTCCAGCCTCAGAAATCGCTACCCCTATTGCGTCATCAGCCGTCTTTACATCTCTAACCAACCAAGCTGCTTCAAGTACCACATGAAAGTTCTTCATTATGTATCCACCGCAATTATTCAGTTATACGCATTTATAAAGAATATCTCCCGATCGGGAAAAGTTTTACAGAACCTAAAGAATAGAATAAAGTATATAAAATTGTTTCTGCTTCAAATAGAATTTATAGACTTTACTTTTTATATGGTTTTTCAGTTAAGCTTTTAGTTAAATCCAGATTTTTCAACTCTTGCTGTCTTTTCCTTTTACTTCTATGTTTTTTAATCCTTCCATTTTAAAGATCACTTGTTTTCTCTCTGTATCCGGGTTTTGGCGCTATTCGGGTTTTAACATTTTTTGTATTTTACCTTCCTGCTCTCTTTTTCACCTTTTATATGGTAAAGAGAGTTTCGTCATCAACTGCAAAAACCCCGAGTTTTGCTCCGGCATCAAGCCAGGCATGCCCGTAGCTGAAAGAGGCGAGGGCATTTACAGGGTCTCCGTTTTCCAGAAAATAAACGCCATCTTTATAATACGCTTCAGCCATTGTGTAATAATCCTTTGCAACGGCATACATATGAGATTCCGAAATAGAGGCATATTTTGCTTTCTGGAGAGCTCGTTTTAACATATCTTCATATCGTTTGACCTTTTCATTCAAATCAGCAGGCATCTTGATCACCATGGGAGCTGCTTAGCAGTTCATTTTTTTGTTTTTACTCTACCCCTTTCATAAGCCCTATCGGGCCTCCTGCAAGTTTCACAAGCGCTTCAGCTTCAAGGAAGTGCAGCTTTCCCGGAATTACGAGGATATGAAGAGGTTTTCCAAAATCGAAATCTTTTAGCTTTTCTGCATAGTCAGCTTTTACGACCGGTTTTTCCGAGCCTGCTCTGGCTATCCCAACTGCAGCAGCCCCTTGCATGAGTCCTTCTCCTCTTTTTTCTTCAAGCTCCAGGAGAAGCTCAAGTGCGGTGTTTACGGTCATGTAGCCCTTTTCTTTATCGATATCCAGAAAGACCAGAGTATGCAGGCCCATTTCGGTATTTTGCTTTATAATATCATAAGGAGTTTCGGAAATGACTCTTGTGCCTCGTCGGCTTTCATAAGGGTGAGGAATGCTTGCGGATTTTCCGAAGCGATAGTTCTGCAGCCCTGTAAGCCCTGAAACCGCCGAGGCAATGGAAGCTCCATGAATCAGGCGTGTCTCTATCCCTAACTTTTCGGCTCTCAGGCGCAGGTCCACATGGGTTGTAGAGACCATAGTATCCCCGCCAGTCAGGAACGATACATTCTTGTCTTTTGCTTCGAGCAACCAATCAGGCTGCTGTTCCACATCTTCTCTTGAGAGCAAACTGACTTTTTTTCCGTAGAGCTTTTCTATCTTTTCAAGGTTAGCACCCATGAGACAGGATGTATAGAACTCCGCATAAACCAGGTCAGATTCCCTTACAGCTTCAAGTCCTTTTAGAGAAATGTCATATTCGTCAAAAAGGCCCAGCCCTATAAATGTGAGCATATCCCGCTTTAGGGGCTTATTGCCTTAAAACTTTTTGTCGCAAGCCTATTCCAAGCAATATTAGTTTTGTTTTCCTGATATACGGATACGCTTAACTTATTTATATCTGGAAATTGATAATACAATGGGCTTACGATTGCAGTTTTTAGAGGTGTTTTTTAATGGTTAAAGTTACACTTGTTCACGCCAGCTGGTGCACTGCTTGTCCAGCAACTCGCAGACTCTGGAAAGACCTGGAGTCCGAGTATGGTTTTGAGTACGAGGAGATTGATGTGGAAACTCCGGAGGGCCAGGCACTGATAGACAAATATGGCATTGTTGGCGTTCCTACAACCATTATTGATGGAGAGATAGCTTTTACGGGCCTTCCGAAAAAAGCCGATGCCATCGCTCACATTAGCTGAAGTTGCCCTCAAACTTTTCACTTTTCTGAAATAATTTTTCTGAACTTGGGAGGTAATATGTACGACTTGATAATTGTAGGAGGGGGGCCTGCAGGGCTCACAGCCGGAATTTATGCCGTGCGCTCCGGACTTGAAACCCTGATTCTTGAAAGAAACGAAATTAGCGGCCAGATAGCTATGGCAGATATAGTAGAAAACTACCCTGGCTTTCCGTCGATCTCAGGCCCTGAATTAATGGAAAAATACAAAAGCCATGCTCAGGAAATAGGGGTCAAGACAAAGATAACAGACGTCCTCTCTGTTCGCTCTGAAGGGGAAAAGAAAATAGTTACCACGGACAGCGGAGATCTTGAGTCAAAAGCTGTTATAATCGCCACAGGAGCAAATCCAAAGCATCTTAACGTGCCAGGAGAAGAAGAGCTTATCAGTAAAGGGGTTTCCTACTGCGCCATCTGTGATGGGCCTTTTTTTAGAAACAAAACCGTTGTAGTAATCGGAGGCGGCAATTCGGCAGTTACGGATGCTCTTTTCCTCTCAAAAATTGCCCGGAAAGTCTATCTTGTCCACAGGAGAGATTGGCTGAGAGCTGAAAAAGTCCTTCAGGATCGGGCTTTTGCAACTTCGAACATTGAATTCATTCTTAATGCCTATGTCGTGAAAATCGTAGGGAGCAGCGGAGGAGTTAAAAGGGTCGAAAAAATAGTCTATAAAGACCTTACTAGCGGAGAAAGCCGCGAACTGGCTACAGATGGTGTTTTCATCTATGTCGGCATCCATCCGAACACCGAAATTGTTAATGTGGAAAAGGATGAGGAAGGCTTTATCAAGACTGACCGCTCACTTGAGACATCAGAGAAGGGCATTTATGCTGTCGGAGACTGCCGTGATACACCGATCTGGCAGCTTGTGGCAGCAGTTAGAGATGGGGCACTCGCAGCGACTGCTGCAAATGAGTACATAGAAAAACTCAAAGAAAAGGTTACGTAAAAAAACTATTCGAATCAGGGCTTTCTGGCTGGAATTTATCTCAAAGCCAAGCTAATGATGTAAAGCTTGGAAAGAAGGAACAGTAATTCTGTTCCATCTCTAATTTCTACTTTCCATGCCTCTTATTTTCCTGAATTAATCTACCATCTGATTGATTTTATTGTAAAAATCTATTATCAACCTGGTTGCCTCGCTTTCCATATTCAGCTGGAAAGTCCGGATTTGCTTCCCCAGGGGTTTTTCTATGACAATGCCTGATCCAATCAAAGGTGTGATAACCCTTGATACGCTGGAATGAGATAGGCCAGTTTCTTCAGCTATTCCTGAAAGGTAGGTTGATTCGTTCTGGTGTTCAATCAGATTCTTAAGCACTGTCATCTGTGCGGTTTTTCCGAAGATTTTTTCCATTGGATCCATTGTTATCATCTCAGAGGTGGCTGTTCTCCGTAAGTGATTTTTATTTCCAATATTAACTTGCTATTTACGGTTATAAACTTATCTCCTATTGAGTAGGCCAGGCGATCCATACGAAATCTTCTAAATATTTGGATATTTCTTTTCCATAAATACTGTATATAATTTAAGATACTGTATATGAATAAATATTTTAGAAATGTTTAATACCTAAGAAAATATATACTGTAGAGAGGTGGAGGGTAATGTACGAAAAAAATCTTGATCATGAAATTTTGAAATTGATTGAAGCGCAGCCTGAAATAAGTAACAGAGACATCGCCTGCAATCTTTCGGTTCCAGAAGAACTTGTAAAGACCCGCATTGAAAATTTAAATGATACAAGGGAGAAAATCCTGATTATGGGTGATGGGCGAAGCATCCATGAGAAACTCAAGATGGCACTGGAAGCTGAAAATTATAACATCGTCAAGGCCCCAAGGGGTTTTTCTGTCCTTGAAGCGGTAAAAAACGAAAAACCTGACCTTGTCCTGGTGGATACCGGGCTTGCGGATATATATGGCTTTGAAATGTGCAAGCAGCTTAAGGCCAGTTTCAGGTACTGGTGGATACCGGTAGTAATACTCAGTGAAAGAGGTGGGGATAAAAACAGAGTTGAAGCTTTTGAATCTGGAGCTGATGACTATGTTATTATGCCTTTTAACCCTCCTGAACTGAAAGCCAGAGTAAGGATGGTATTAAAACGTAATCGAATTTGACCTGAGGGTAAATACGGCTACTAACAGGAAAAGGTTCCTTTTAATCTCACTCCAGGCTTCAGTAAACTGGAAGGACTGCTCTGAAAAGCTGAAACTTATTAGAGCATTTCTTTAGAGATTTTTTTCCTGCATCTTTACAGTGTATATATGCCAGATGTATTTTAAAGATTCTTTGATTTCTTTATTAACCTCTTTAAATATATTAATTAATTTAGGAACTTATTTGCATTTTTTTATCTATCAGTTCCATTTTTTTCATAGTTAACTTTTAAATATATTTTTTGAATACATGCAGATGACAATCTGGTTTGATCGAAAGTTTTCACAAATCAGAGAAAATCCCTGGGTTCCCCGCATTAAAAGGAAACGACAGAATCCCAAAAAGCCGTGAGAGGAATTAATTTTACTTTTTCTAAAAAAGAGTTTGCAGGATTATGCCTGTTTCCTTTTAGGAATCGATTTTTTCCTGGCTAGGGCAGAATAGCAAATTAAGTAGAGGAAAATTGGAAGGAATTTAAGCCCAGAACGAATATATTTTTTTGTCTTTAGAAATAATTTGAATAAACAAGACATAAAATGATTATATCTAATCTAAGTATAGACCTTATTTTAAAATCTTTATTTTTAAAATAATATTGTGTATGAATATTTCAAAATCTTTAAAAAAGAATAAAACGTAAATTATTATGCGTAACTGTAAATCGATCCTTATTTTTGATAAGGAACTAAAGTACAAAATTGATTTAATGTTCTTAAGGCATATTAATGTTCTTAAGGCATATATTATTATTGCTAGGGTAGATGTGGTAAATGGAGAAAAAACGTAATCGAAAAAAGGTGTGACAAAGGCTATGACTTCAAATGAATGGTACAACAAAGGCGTTGCCCTGCACGAACTTAAAAGGTTCGCAGAAGCTCTTGATGCGTACAACAAAGCTCTGGAAATAAGTCCTGACAATGCAAAAATCCTGTTTAGCAAAGGGATTGCTCTGAAAAACTTGCGAAAGTGCGATGAAGCTCTAGATGCTTTTAACAGGTCCCTTGAGATCAATCCTTCGGATGCAAAAACCTGGTACTCCAAAGCTGAACTGCTTATGGACTTTATGCAGTATGAAGAAGCTCTGGATGCTTTTTACAGGGCTATATCTCTCGCTCCTGAGGATCCTGAAGTCTGGTACAGGAGGGGAATGGCTCTCAGGGAAATGAAGGCATACGAAGATGCTATGGATGATTTTGAAAAGGCCATCCGCCTCTACGAAAAGAGCTATGATATCAGTTCCATGAGCGCAAGCGAATGGTGCAAGAAAGGCATTGGGCTCTGTAAGATAAAGAGTTTTGAGGAAGCTCTTGACGCTTTTAACAGAGCACTTGAGTTAAACCCCGCTAACGGGAAAGCCCTTTACAATAAGGGAGTAGCTCTCCGCTGGCTTGGTAAGTGCGAAGAAGCAAAAATGTATATTGAAAAAGCAGTAGAGGTTTTTGACATCAAAATAAAAGCAAATCCCGACAATGCCAGGTTCTGGTACAATAAGGGAATTGCCTTAAGAGATCTGGAAAAATACAAAGAGGCACTTGAAGCTTTTGAAAGAGCTATCGAAATCAACCCGAGTTTCACAAAAGCCTGGATTGGAAAAGGCATTGTATACGACAGAGTTAAGAAACACCAGAAAGCAATGGAAGCCTACGAAAGGGCAGTTGATATAAATCCGATATATTCGGATCTTCTTTAAGCAGCCAGAATTCAGAGCTTTACAGACTCGCATGACAAGAGTCGGAAAAAGCCGTTAGACAAAAGTCCTTCAGGGATTCTCAGGTCTGGCGGCCAAAAAATTTCTTTTTCTCCTATCGTTGTTCGACTCACATACCTGCCCTTTCAGACTCCGATATATCCGAGTAACTCCGAAAATGCATTGAGCCTGAAATCAAAGCACTGATCCATTTCTTCTTCAGGCTTCCAGTCTCCGTAGGAAGCGTATGCAGTTTTCAATCCAAGTTTGCGGGCAGGTGCCATATCTCTTCGAATGCTGTCTCCAACTACCAGGCTTTCTTCAGGTTTGGTACCGAGAGCCTGAAGGGCAAAGAGAAAATGTGCAGGATCCGGTTTTTTCGTACCTGTCATATCTGCGGCAACAAGAAGATCAAAGGAATCCAGAAGCTCGACTCTGGTAAGCCTTGCCAGGGCATGGTATTTATTGGCATCTGTTATGATAGCAAGCTTCAGGCCCAGTTTTTTCAGCTGATCAAGGGTATCTCTTACCCCGGGATAGAGTTCGAGGTTATCCAGCTTTTCCCTTTCATATATCTCACAGCACTGCCTGTAGCTCTGTGCTGTAAAAAGCTTTCTTTCCTGCATATAATCTCTGATATTTTCATAGTCTTCAAAACCGTAAACTCCTCTCAGGAAATACCCGAAAAGCTCTGAAGGGTCTTCGGAACTGTTTTCATTTTCTCTACCAATATAGGACAGAATCTCCTTGCAAGCTACGAGTTTTGCGGCTACGAAATCAAAAAGAGTGTTGTCCATATCGAACAATATCGCTTTCAGAGTTCCGGGATATATTCGTTCCATATTAATCTGAATCTCGTTCTTGTTTTTCTGAATCTTGTTCCTGTTTTTCTGAATCTTGTTCCTGTTTTTCTGAATCTTGTTCTTGTTTTTCTGAATTTCTTCCATTTTTTAGGCCTGCATGTCTTTTTGGATTTGCCGAGTTTACTGAGTTTGCCAGGTTACTGGATTTATGGAGTTTTCTGGATCTGGCTTTTATCTTTGTCGATTCTCTCTTCCAGGACTTTTCCTGACGCTTTTTGGGGAGAGGCTATAAAAGCCAAAAGAACAGATGTATAGATCATAAACGAACAATGAATTTAAGTAAATAGCGAACGCGGAAATTTGAGACTCCGTAGAATCTATTAAAAAAGAAGTATAACAAAAGGAAGTATAATAAAAGGAAGTATAAAAAGGAAGTATAATAAAAGGAAGTATAAAAAGGAAGTATAATAAAAGGAAGTATAGGAAATTTTGATATGAGTTCCGACAAACCAAAGGACAAAGCCTTCATAAAAGAAGGTGAAGAAGAAAAAACTGAAGAGGGGACAGTTTCCGAAGATATGTATGTTTTTAGTGATTCGGGGGATCTAGCTGAGAAAGAAGTTAGCAATGAAATCCTTGCAGCCGAACTGAACGAATGCGGGCTGGATTTTCTCAGGCTTGGTAAGTTCAAAGAAGCAATGGTGGCTTTTGATAAAGCAATTGAAAAGGATCCCACTAACATCTACCTTTTAAACAATAAGGCTGCAGTCCTTGAAAGCCTTGGAAAATTTGAAGAAGCTCTCGAGCTCTATGAGAAGGCTGTCAAAATCAATCCCGAGGATCCGGACCTCTGGAACAATATGGCTTTTTCCTTTTCCCAAGCTGAGAAATATGAAGAAGCTGTCAAAGCCTATGAAAAGGCCCTTGAACTCAGGCCAGACTATCCCAACGCGTGGTACGGAAAGGCCCTGAACTTAAGTCAGGCAGGAGACTACGAGGAGGCTGTCGAAGCTTATGAAAAAGTTCTTGAAGAAAATCCAGATTATAAAGAAGCCTGGGTGGGAAAAGGCATAGCTCTCGGGCAGATGGGCAACTACGATGAAGCAATCATTGCATACGATAAGGCACTCGAACTTGACCCTGGCTTTCTCGAAGCCTGGTACTATAAAGGCGTTGACCTGGACAGTCTTGGCAGCTACAGGCAGGCATTGAAAGCCTACGAAAAGGCAGTGGAAATTGACCCGAAGAACGATGATGCCTGGAATAACATGGGGATAGACTTTGAAAACCTCGAAAAGTATGATGAAGCAATTAAAGCTTTTGAGAGGGCAATCGAGATCAACGCTGAAAACGCCGATGTCTGGTACAACAAGGGCTTTACCCTCAGCCGGACGCAGAGATTTGAAGAAGCCGCTGATGCATACAGGAAAGCCACACAGCTGGATCCTGAATATCTTGAAGCCTATTCCTCTCTGGGTTTTGTACTTGCCCAGCTCAAACGCTTCGAAGAGTCCCTTGAGATATATGAAAAGGCACTTAAGCTTGATCCGCAGGCTGCAGACTCCTGGTTTGGAAAAGCTGTCTGCCTGAGTTTTCTTGGAAGGGAAGAAGAAGCTGACGAAGCATACAGGAAAGCTGTAGAAATTGACCCCAGGTATGCTGAGGTTGGGGGAGATATACAGTAAAGAAAGGATTTATCCTATTTTTTATTTTTTTCTATTTTCCTGAAAGGAACTTCGGAAATAAACTGATTTCTCTCACTGTATTTCCGGAAGAATTCTGAAATCACCCATGATGAAAAGCAGAATGCTACAAAGAAAAACAATAATTCTATATATCGGAAAACCTTTTTAAATAGACATCTATCTTTCCTTAAATTTAAAGACATTTCTTCTCAGATAAACGGATGAAAGAATGAAAGGATGGATTCTTTATAAAAATACGGCTGCGGAGTTAAAGCCGGAGCTGTACGAAATGCACCGCTTCATCAAGGTCGCGCGCGAGAAAGGAATAGAGCTCAAGGTCGTAAAACCTGACCAGTTCGACCTTATCGTGACAAGAGACGATAGAAAAAGCATTCTTCTGGACGGGGAAGTGGTTCCCCTGCCTGACTTTCTCCTCCCGAGGATGGGCGCAGGTACAACCTATTTTGCCCTTGCAGTCATCCGCCACCTTGAGCGCCTGGGAGTTCGTGTTTTTAATTCTTCCCAGAGTATTGACACAGTCAAGGATAAGCTCTATTCCCAGCAGATTCTGGCAGAAAGAGGAATTTCCTCTCCCAAAACAATGTTTGCCAAAAACCCTGTCAACATATGCCTGGTTGAAAAATACCTTGGATTCCCTCTTATCGTAAAAGCCCTCTCAGGCTCCATGGGCAAAGGCATCTTCCTTTCGGAAAACCACACCAATTTCCGGGACCTTATGGAACTGATCCATGTGAGCAACCCAAATGCAAATATCATCCTTCAGGAGTTCATAAAATCCAGCCTCGGACGGGACCTCCGCGTCCTCATGATCGGCGGCCGTGCAGTCGCCTGCATGGAACGCATAGCCCCAAAAGGCAGTTTCAAGTCCAATTACTCAAGAGGCGGAGAGGTCCGCAAATTCGAAATGACCCCTGAAATAGAAAAACTGGCAACCGAAACCGCCCGCATCTTCGGCCTCGATATCGCAGGCATCGACCTCCTCTTCGACGGCGACCATTTCAAAGTCTGCGAAGCAAACTCCTCCCCCGGCTTCGAAGGAATCGAGAAATGCTGCAAAGTCAATGTTGCAGGCATGATTTACGATTTTATAAGGGAAAAGGTAGAGGAAAAATAAGATTTAACTTTTTTCGCTTTGTTGAAATAAATATACTGTTTTTTTATTCCGAAGCCCTTTCACGCTCGCCGAATCGAGCGGTATTTTAGAAATTAGAAACTAATGCATACGTCATCGGTTAAGGAATTATCTCAGTCTCATGCAATCGTTTTTCATATTTAGATCCAATCCATCATTCAAACCATTGAGCTCTAAATCTTTTTCTATTGACGTGTGGGTCTAAACCTTGACTTCTATAAACATGCATCAGAGTTTCGAAAATTCTTTTTCCTTCGCAATTTTTTAGCAGCAGTTTTAATAAATCCAATACATTACTTGCAAATATTTTGCTCCATCGCAACTGTGTATATCGCACCTTATTTTCAGCATCAACCAGTGAATTTTTTACAAAATAATGGATTCTTCTGCTAACGATTAATGTTAATATCGACGTCCATATAAAGGCTTTAATTATGTGCACATTTTTTGTATCGAGTTCATCAAGTGCATATCCACTTTTCAACTCCTTGAAAAGCAATTCAATTTCCCACCTTGCACCATATAATTTTGCAATGTCATCCACATCCAAAACATCTTTCTGGATGTTTGTTATGTATATATGGTACTTTTCTTCCTCACAGTTATATGTCGCAACAAGACGTACAAGCATCTCATCTTTTCTTTGCTTGCCTTTATATGCTCTTCTCTTGAATGCTATTTTTACAACTGCATCGAGGTTCTTGCCTGAAAGTTGCTTGGTAAATTCACTG
>Ga0074193_1001469_pt1 | contig 28224 bp, 16 predicted proteins | sample EPASupsiteHSE605_FD_64523 | JGI IMG/M metagenome (GOLD analysis project Ga0074193, IMG submission 64523) | Bioremediated contaminated groundwater from EPA Superfund site, New Mexico - Sample HSE6-05 | ecosystem: Environmental > Aquatic > Deep subsurface > Groundwater > Contaminated ... | reverse complement strand
TTTTAATTCTAAACGTCTATATGAAAGAAGACTCATTTTGTCTCTCATCATGTAGTTTTGGATCATCTAAAGATTTTAGTTTTAGTCGTACATTAGAATTCGAAAATGATCGAGCATCAACACGAGAAGAAGTCGAAGAAAATATTTTTTCTGGAAAACCTATTGAAGTTCAAAGTTTTGAAAACAAGACATTTAGCGATTTTCCAAATTTTTACATATGTGTTACTAAAGGTTATAATCTTTCTGGTTGCCATATGAGTTCATTATTTCTTCAGTTTCGTATTCACCCTCAGTTGCCAGTTATTGAAACTCCACATGTTTGGTGCGTGAATAATGATACAGATTTTCGTAGTGGATATAATATTAAAGTTGAGAGCTTTTTCCGTCAAGATTTTTTAAGTGTTCAACCTACTATTGAGTTATACAAAGATGTTAATCATCATAAAGAGCTTTTAGGTCTTTGTATTTTGCCATTAGAAATTCGAGAGAAACATCATATTGAAGGACATGATATTGTTTTCTTTTATCGCAATTCTAATATTGAAGTATTAGATTTATTTAGTAATAATAGTATTGGTAGTCTTGTTGTTAGTATTGGATTAGGATATCCTTGTCATCAAAAGTATCTCGATCCTAATCAACAACATGAGTATAATAACTTCATTTTTTCTAATCGTATTAAAGACAAAAATGAAAATAGTGCAACAAATCAAACTAAAAGTGATAATTTATGTCCTAACAATCAAGATTGTCATGATAAATGTAAGAATAATACTGAGAATAAGAGTAAGAAAATTAATAGTGTTAATAATTCTAACATAAAATCTAAATCAAAACCAATTCCTAAACGAACTCCATCATCGCGAGCTCGAAATAAATCTAAATCATCCCATCGAAGAAGAAAACATTCATCTCAAGGAGATCAACGAGGATATATTTTTGGTTTGCCATCATCAATAGCTGATTTAGCACTTCGTATTGGATTTCGTCCACCATTAAGTGAAGATGATAGTTATTGGAAATCTAAAGCGCGTGAACATGGTTGGCGAAATTCAGATGATTATCATTATTCTAGTATTGGTATCTCATGTTATAATGAAGATTTTTGTTTTCATGTTGATAATTGTGTTCAAACAGGTGATTATATAAGAGAAACTAATCTTACATCTCAACATAATTTTGATTGTCTTGTTGTTGAAGAAGAAGATAATAATCATGATGAATCTATTGAAGATCAAGTTGATGATTTATTGAGTTTATTAAATCAAAAAGAAAAGAAAGGACATGTTATTAATGAAGAAGATATTGATTTTAATCATTTTCAAGCTATTAGTAATCATAATGAACATCTTAGTCTTACACCAACGTTAACATTATTTGACCGATCAAGCCATTTTTGTAATAATGAGCTTAGTGTATCATTTGAAGAAAGTATTAATGATCTTCTTAGTGTTAGTAGTGAAGTTCGTGAATTATTATCTAATCTTCCAGAAATCAAAACTAATCAAAGTTTTCATTCTGAAACAAAATCATTAGTTGGTTTATCATTATCAGATTTTGAAGAAGAAATGAATAGCAATTCATTAATTGACGAATACTCAGAAGAACTTGAACCAATAAAGGAACAATCAAAATCTAATGTTTTGGAATCAGTTCTATTATCAGATGATATTGGAGATGAGTACTATGATGAATACTCAGAAAAAGAATCTGAAGCTATTTCATATCTTCCTGAAACAGATTCATACTCAGAAGATATCGATTCTGAAACTGAAGCTGTTTTGAAAAGAATTGATCCCAAACTAATGCAAAAGTTCAAAGACTGAGTGTTTCCATTTTCTTTGTTTCTTATTGAAATTTATGAGAAATCATTTATCATCCGTTTCAGTATCTTCTTCAGATTCTTCAATATCTGAACTATCATAATCAGAGACCTCCTCATCAAAAAACACCAATTTCTCACCGACACTCTGTAAAAACTTTTTTTCGTCAAAATTGCTCTTATATTGTTCAACATATAATTTACATTTTTGTGAATCAAACTTACTCATCCTATTGTTTATGGTCCTAAAATATGCATCAATGAGTTGAGTATATGTGTAATTGCTCATATTGGTTTACGTAATTTTACGATGTAAATAATTACCCAAAATGGGAAATTATAATGTTCGAAAAGTGCTTTGCCTCTCTTAAAGGAAATTTCGTAATTGTAGAGCTTAAAAATGATATTGTTATTAAGGGGAAGCTGTATCATATAGACAGTTATTACAATATTAAATTAATTGAAACAACAATATTAAATTCAACTGCTTTTCCTCATATTAAACGGATTAACGACTGTTTTATACGAGGTTCAAATATTAAATATATCCATCTGCCTCCAGATGAGGTAAATTTGGAAGCCCTTAGGGAAAAATGCAAAGCTCACATGAATGATTACACAGAAAAAATGAAATCAGATTCATTTACAAAGAAAAAAAGATAAATAAAGACTTTTATGTGTTACATGAAATCTTCATCTAATAATGGATCAGGTTTATCGCATTTGGGAAATATCTGAAAGTTCTCTGGTGGGTCCACAAACTGTGTAATGAATCTCAAAGCAGCCACAGACCATTCAAGAACAGCAGGATCATCTCCATCCGATTTACGAAGCTCGGACAGAATCTTAATTGCATTGCTTTCAATAGCTACGTTCCTAGCCTCTTGAGAATTCCCACATAATCCTGCAAATATTCCAATGATGTTTGAGCGCGCCATTGATGGAGAGAGTTTTTCTCTTTGTATAACTTCAAGAATAAAAGGAATAACTCTTGAAACATCAAACAAATTCGGATTTGATTCTGCTGAATCATGCAAAAGGTCATACATATGATAAGCATAAGTATTGTTATTAAGAGCAAACTCAATTAGATCCGCTGCAATAGAAGGTATTAATGCAAGTAAGAAAAAGTCCAATTCGTCGTTATCATCGGTATCTTCTTTGGACATAGAAAGACTTAAAAATGGTAATAGAAACTTGACCGAAATTAAATCTCTATTCTTTGTTTGAGTAGATGCAACAACGAACATCAAATACATTGTAGCTGTTTGGATGTTCCATTTAACACTTTGAACTAAAGGAATCGTAATTGTTAACAACTTTCTTTGAATCTCTTCATTACCGATGCTCAAATTATTGCATAGTGCTAAAATTCGAACAAAATGTGTATCATTATCGGAAAAATGATCTAAAAAGAATTTATCACAAAGAGAATCAAAAACAAAACTTTGCGACCCTGTTCCTTTGGTGCATTCCTTATATAGGACTCTAAACCCCTCATTAGACAAACAACCTACATTAAAGGCACCCAGGATCTCGTTAATACTATCAGAGTCCATAAAATGTGTCTCCAAGTTTTTATTAATTCACCACTATGATGAAATATGAAGAAAAATGAGAAATGGCGTAAAACACTTCTTGTGGAAAGAGCCCTTCGTACTGATTAATTTATAGAAATCATTGCAATCTCCATATAGAATTGGTTCAACTATTGGAGAGGTGAATACTGTTTTGGTTAGGCCAACAGTATTAAAGGATATATCACCAAATGAATTGCTGAATGATAGAGTTGCACCCTGAATGAAGGTACTATATGATATTCTAAACATATAGCATTGACTTACTTGGATGTTACACGAGGAAAGCCACCACATTGCACTTGTACATGTTGCATCTATTATCACATTATACTCGATTTGGACATTTGTGCATGATCTGAAGCACATTGAATGAGCAGCGGTTCCCCCGATTATAGACAAGTATTTGATGCTGCAAAAAGATGATATACCGTCCAAAAAAATCCCTTGTGGACCTCCATTACCAGAACAAGATGTGCAATTAGCGTTTCTTGTATCTGCTTTGTAAGAGTAGAAATAAAGGGTGGAATCAGATGCTGTAGTTGTGCTAATACCACACCTGTATGCGCTAATAAACTCGGTTTCGGACAAACTGTTAATATAAATTGCGTTCCCAAATACATTATTTGTTGATTGTTTGATATATGATTCGAAAAAGCAGAGTCTTTGTCCATTTAAACTACCTCCACTGGTAAAAATTGCACCCCCATTAACTTTTGCGGTGCAATTAACAAATGCACAATTTTGAATTGACAAAATATATGCTCCATTCATATAAATTGCACCTCCTTGATTGATTCCAGAGCCCAATTCGAAGAATTTACAATCAGATATTTGCTTATTACCAGTTACAATTTCACGAATAAAAACTAATATTAAAAACATAGTTATTAATGAAACAATTAGAAAATCTTTATTTCCTATATTAGTGTGAGTAAAAATATGATTCCATATATGATTTGAGGAATATAAACATTTTCGGGTGATTCTTGAGTGATAATATAATAGTCTTTAATGTAAGTTATTCGTATTGCCCCATTTCCTGAGTTTCCAATCATTGTATTGCTATTTGTTGGATGAGGCTGAGATCCAACTCCGTTAACCATTGTCGTGTTGTAAAATTTCATCCCAGAATAGTGATATATCGAATTCAAATGCACACCCGATGATGACATTGAGTTGCATGATGAATGGCCAGAAATATAAGATGATCCACTGTCTGAAACTGCACTATATGTCGGGCTTTGAATTCCAGAACGTGCAATTCCCCCATAATATCCTCCTCCAGCTCCCGATGATGGAGTATATTGATGTGCTTTCCCACCTGCACCTTGACCAATTTGATTACCGCTAATTTGGGTAGTGGAGGGCGATTGCTGTATATCATTTATTCCAGCTCCATATTTCCTTAAACCTGATAATGTGCCACCGGGGGCACCATGAGATCCATGAACAGATCCACTTCCACCTGCAGCCACCATAATTCTACTGACTAGACTCGAAAAACTATTAGCATCACCAGGTACCAATCTAATATCTGAAGATCCGCCTCCTCCGCCAGAACTATCATCATCTCTTGTATCCTTTCCTCCATTTCCTCCTCCATTCCACCCAGCAGCGGCAACAGAATTTGTTTTACATGTTGGGTTTCCTCCTTTCCCCCCAATATATAAATAGAAGGTGGTATTTTCCAATAAATTAATATAGCCAGAAACATAAGCACCATTTCCGCCCGAATAAGACAATTTCCCATTGGTACATCCATTTCCTCCTTGAGCTCCCCAACACTCAAATAAATACATTCCCCTTTTCAACTCAACCTGAATGCTATTACAAGATGAAGATGATGCACAAGAATATGTATAGGTCTGTGAATATGTCAATGAAAGCAGAATCTGTAACATAATCTGATTTTATTAGAATTATTCAACCCTACTCAAATTATTTAGATATTTGAGAAGAGATAAATTGATAACCATAAAACTAACCTTCTGTGGTTACATCATGAAGTATTAACGGTTGATTTTAGTAATGGATAAAGTTTTAAACAATAAAAAGGGACTTCTCATCTTCATTTTTATCAAAAGAGAATGGGGATTGTTGAGATTTCTCAGAGGATAGTATCAGGCATTTGATAACAGACAAAAATGGTTGGATTGAATTCTCTTTGGCCTCAAAGAATTGGCGGAGTTTCTTCTAAAAAACCTAATCAGATTATTTATTGATTCATGATCATTACTGTTCTATTTATGTAGAATTGAGGAATGAATACCTTCTATGTTCTGAATGGAAACTCTATTCAGCCTTTTTTTAAATGCCTCTGATGAAGTTTCGATTGGATATATATCACATGAATGAGGAGCTCACATTGGAAATCTATGGGATTTAAAAATGAATACAATTTTGCCAACCAGATTAACTCAAACAAATAAACAATTTAATCTGATTGTTAGTTTATCAATGAAATGGTCAATAACTTCTTTGTTTAACAATGGATAATCTTTTTTAAACTCAAACTTTTGGGAAGACAATGATGAATATGGGAATGATTTCAGATTTAATGAGCAATTTTCAGTAAAGGAGAATTGCCAAGCCTTTAATTTTCGTATAAATTTAATGAGAAGAGCAATGTTCTGAAATCAATCATTTCTCTCAATTTCTATTATAATTAATGAACAAAAGATTAATTAAACAAGCACTCATATAGTGGGATCGATGGGATTAATATTTCCTTGCCATTGCCGATTCTGCTATTAAGAATGAAAGGAATAGAAAATGGGTGATTGAAGGCCTTAAATGGAATGGGCAAATTGAAGAAATTTTATCTTTTTGCAAAGTTAATGATATACAATATCCATTCATCTAGTAGTTTAAATGATCTTATTATCATTTTTTGAGATTTTTCGTGATTTTTTTATTGAACTATTGTTTTCTCATGGACCAGAGTTCCTTTATGTGTGAGAAATCTTCTATTAGAATTTAATTATAAACCTTTTTGTAAAGAGTTCTCAATAGAAATATAAAAAATGAGAGACATCAAATTTAATTTTTAATAAACAGAGAAAAAAGAAGGAGATGTGAAGAAATCAAAACATGTGGAGCTGTTTGGTTGGAAACGACCCTGATAAAATTCCTGGAGTACCTCCAATCTGTGAAAAATCTATTGGTGAAGATTGAGATTGTGAACCATTGGTTTTTGTAAGCGATGACCATCTAAAAGTTGATGAATATTTAGTTAAATAAAACCTGATACAAATGAAAAAATAAGGTGGAAAAAACACCAATGGGAATGTCAAAGAACTCGAATGTTATTGAATTATTTTAGAGTAAAGGTAAATAATTCAGGAACTTATGCTATTATTTATGAAATGGATGAAGAGAGAGAAAACTATCTCTTGTTATCCATCAGAAAAAGTTGACAAAGAGAATTCCTCCAACCACAAACATCAACTGCTTTTTTGAATAAGATCTTGAAATACTAAATAACATTCCAGAGACAATTCAAAGATATCAAACTAAAAAAAACTATTCTCATTATTCTTATTGAATTCTGGAAAATTAGATGATATAATAACAAACATCCAATAGTCCCTCTATTTTATTTCCAATTATAAACAACAATACCCTTTTTCATTTATACAACAAAGAAAAAAACCTAATGAATTCCATCATTTGATTCCCATCCTCTCAACATGAAAATATCGCTAATTCAAGGATTCAATATTCATATAGATTCTTGTATTAATGATGAGTCATGTTCAAGAGAACAAGGTCAATTCATGAATCGCCAAAACACAAATTCTGAACTGGAGCGATTATTATTTCTGACAATAATATAATTCTTTATGTTAAGAGCAGCCCATGCTGGATCTATGTATCCCACAGGAAGAGCGCTTCAAAATTTACTAGATGATACTTTTGGCGATGTTTCTGATTTTCAGCAGCCAGCTGGTACATTAAAAGTCATAATTTCTCCACATGGTATGTATGATAATTGTTCGAAAACGGCAGTTCATTCGTTCAAATTAGTTAATCCGGATAAATATAACAATATAGTGATATTAGGGCCTTTTTTGAAGAAATATATTAAAATGTGTTCAATTGTAAATGCAAACAGATGTGAAACACCTCTAGGTTTGATTAACATATCTTCTGACTTGGCAAGAAGCATAGTTGATGATAACTCTGACCTTTTTTCTTTTATTGATGTAAATGAGTGTGAAGCTGAACAGTCTTTGGAGGCTGTTTTGCCTTTTGTGAAATATGTGTTCAGAGAAAGAAACATTAGCATTTTACCGATATTTGTTGGGGATATTAGTTATGAATCTGCTAAAGCTGTTTCAAGTGTACTTTCGCCGATTATATCTAATCCTGAGACCTTATTAATTGTAACATCAACCTTATGCCGTGGTGAGCTTTTTGATAAAGAACACCTCCCAAACGGCAACGCAAGTACACAAACAAAGTTTTCACTCATAGATCATGAAACAATGGATGCGATTTCCACACGTAATCCCCAAGAATTTGTGGATAGCATTGCAAAATCCCATAATAACTTATCTGGTGAAATTCCAATATATATAGCCATGAATTCAATGAGAGGTAACTATTCTGTTCACTGGCTTCATTACTCTCAACATTGCAAGAATAACCAACAGAGACATAGGAGCATATTCAGATCCAGGAACCAGGATGAGACTGATTTCATTGTATCATATGCCTCTGGAGCCTTTATTTTGGAGTAAAATTGCCCCTATATTTTCTATTATGGCGGATCATGCGGGCGCTTTTTCTCCAATTGCTAGGCTGAGAGGTGGATGGTTTGTAGGTCCCGAAGAATATGCTTCGATGGGCTACACCCTTGGACTTCCTCCAGGTTTTTATGCACCTGATCATCCGGCCATTTCTGAATTAGTAGAAAAAATTCGGCCTCAAAACGGAATTATTCTCCCATCTGCTACAGAAAGTTCATCAACAGCAGAATCAAAGAAGAAAGTAATGGTATGCAATATTCCTTTAGACATGTCAGAAGAGGACATTGTTAACATTATTACTAACACCCTTTTAAGGAGGAAACTAGTGAGAGACTCGGATATAATATCAAATGTTATGATTCATCAGTCCCATGTTAACGCTTTCGTTGAATTCAAGTCTCAAAAAGATGCTCAGGCTGCTGTGCATCTTGGTAATTCCCTGATATTTAGGAACCAGGAATTAAGAATCTGTTGGCCTCAGACATTTGTTTCGGATAACAATATTCCACCACCACCAGACTTTTTTGATCAAAACAACACTTTGGAATCATTGGTAATTGAATCAGATTACCTTCTTCCAGAAGCAGATGTTATCAAATCAGAAATTGATGTTTTCTTCCCAGTAGAAAATGTTGTTAAACCAGAAGGCTTTAATCATGCTCTTGTTAATTTGGTTGATCCGTCTCAGTCCAATATCGCTGTGTATAAACTGAATGGGATGGAGGTTGGAGGTATATGCATTAGGGTACAGAGAGCTTTTGTACACGAAAACGATGGGCCAATGCTTTTGGATCCGAAGGAAGTGCGAAAAATGAAATATTGTAGTGGACCCTCAAGAATGACAACTGTTTTAAGCCCATTATTAAGAAATAGACCTTGTATTGCTGACATTTTGAATCCTGATGTTCCTGTTGCTGTTGTAATTCAACCCGAAACAGAGAAAGCACAACCTACATATGGAAAAATTCTCAACATATATAATATTGCAAAAGATACCATTCTCTATGATAGTGAGTTTTTACCCGAGTTTATTGCTGATATTCAAGATGAATGCAATAAATATGGAGAAGTTTTATCATGCAATGTTGTTGCATTACCATTCAAATCAGATTATGCAATAGTGAAGGTCGCCTTTTCATCAGAAGAAGAAGCTAAAGAATGCCAAATGGCTATCTCTGGAAGGAGATATAATGGAAGGATTGTTATTACATCGATTGAAGAGATCTAAAAAATCATATTTTATGAAACTAAGTAAATTGGTTACGTCTACATATAATTCACATGAAATGGGATCTATTTTAAATGTTTCTTTTGGTTATTCAACTCTTATATGTGACTGTTCATGTTTAAAGCATTATTCTCATCGAGTTAAGTTAATTAACGAAAAAATTACTAATATCAAAGTTAGAACAAATAAGCCGATTACTCATTTAAATGATATGAAAGAATTCTTTTACGGCGGAAATATTGTTTTAAATGAAGATAATATTAATGATATTCATGAAGTTGCCTCATTATTAATGATTCCTTATCTTCTTCAACATACTGTTTCGTTCAGACTATTGCTTAAGTTTTTCAACCATGCTATTAGGGTGATATTATCAAAAAATTCACAATTATTGAATCAAAGTTACAATTTCCTTGCATCTCTTTATCCTTTATTTTGCAAAAGTCGATTTTTTTTCGATTTATCACCAGAAGATATCATCAAAATATTCCAATCATCGACAATTAAATATGTTCCACCCGATGACATGTTATTATCACTTTCATCATTTATTAATAAGTGGGATAAAAATGCGTTTGTAGTTGTTTTGGATTATATTCCCAAGAACTTCTTATCATCAAGCGCATTAAGTGATTTTTTCATGCAGTTTTCTACAAATTCCGAATCATTTAATAAAAAGTTTTCCGAAATGAGAATTGCCACATTAGCCAAGCAGCAGCACTTCCCATTCGCCCAAAATCCATGGGACGAGTTTATTACATATTTCTCATCATTTAACATATCCCCCAAAATGCTACCCAATGATGCCCTCACTCTTTCAGACCCAATGCACACATCTTTTATCAATGAAAAAAAACTATCAATCAAGCCACCTGTTTATATATCAATAAGCAACCCACAAGAGAGCTCATACTACCCACCTGAAACTTCAGCGAGCAATTATCCAAAAATCCTCCCAAAAATCAACTTGAATTTACCTGTTTTTTTGAAAACATTACATGAAAATTCTTAATAATAATCGTTTTCGATTCAATTTTGAAATAACGGTTTTGGTCGACCTTTCTTATGCCAGTTGATTTTGTACCAAAACATCCCAGAGAAGACGCGAAGGGTAATCCCGAACGTGCATGCCGCATTTGTGGAAAGCGCCGCGGTGTAATCAGAACATACCGCTTAAATATCTGTCGTAGGTGCTTCCGCGAGCGTGCACAAGCACTTGGTTTCATCAGATATGACTAAAAAATTTTTTTCCTAAACAAACGAAATCATTTTTGCCGACATTCATGCATTTGTTACAAATTCTTGATTTGGAAATCTACGTGTTTTCCACCAGAGATATTTGAATACGTGCAATGGATGATCGGATTGAGTTACCATTCTTTTTCAAAGATTCAACAAGTTGAGATTCAAGATATTTGGTGTCTTCATTCTCATAAAATACTGAATAAGCAGATTTCCAGATATTCTGGTTCCATCTGTTAGGAGGATTTTTTTCTGGGTGGGAGTCACGCAATGCCATGAGATAAAAAATAGCTCCAAATGCTTCTCTATCACCGGAAGATTGGTATTCGCTAATTTTATCACAGCGACATAGGGTGAGACCTGTTTTGTTCCAAATCTTCCCATCATCAAAGGGCGGTAATTCCTCAGATCCTGGAGTGCGAATGATTAAGCTTTGGGTCGATATCTCATTATGATATAAGTTCTGGGACTCAAGTGCATTAATTATTCGAATAAATTGTAATAAATAGAAGTGTACAACATTTTCATCAATGCGGGGTTTCTTATGCAAAATTTCGATGATTCGATCGAATGTGCCCTCCAAAATATATGGTGTTACATAATAACCTGTGATTGATTCGTCATTCGTTAAAAGATAAATAGATGGTCTTACCATTACTTTCATTGAAGGACTTGCTTTAAAAACAAATCTGGATCCTTTTGAGCTCTCGCAAAGAAAAGATGAATCACCAAGGATTTGAATTACATCATATGACGTCCCATCTATCAATATGTTACTCCCCATAGATAGTTTTTGTTTTGTAGTTGGTGTTGGTATTCTCTTAGGTTTGAATTGATCATGATCATCTTGTATATCGATTCTTACATGGTTTGAGTTGGCATTGAATGATGGTTTAGATTTTTTGAGTATTGATTTTGGTTTAATATCGATTTCTGTATCATCAAATGTTGGAAGTGGGATTGGAGAAACTTTCGAAGGTTTGATATCTTTTTTCTCTTGAAGGGGAACCCTTTCTTGATTATTCTTTTTTATTCTTGGTTTTTCAATCCCTAATATCTCAAATATATCAAAATCTGGAATTGCTGGCCTTCCATTTATGTCTGTACAAATTAATCCGTCATGATACTCATATTGGTTTCCATTAAACTCACCTAGAAAAGCCCTATTACTTTGCATAATTGTATCTTTTAATCTGCCTTTAAAACTCTCATACGAAATCTTAGCAAATTCATTGAAATCATCATCAATAGTCAATGACTTTTCGTGAAAATAAAGAGACTGTATATATTTTTGATTTCTTTCGGATACAAGTGCACAAGAACTGAACCAAAAAGAGCTATTACAACCAAAGTTCATTTCCATGAGTCCTATAATAATATCCATACATTTTTCATCGCTAAAGTCGCTCAAATATGTTAGAACTTCTATTATTACATTTCTATCAGATTCATATCCAGTTTTCAAAGAAACATCAACAAGTTGATTATGAATCGAATCCCATTTTTCTTTTTGCTTTAATTTTTGAGCTTGAATATCTAATATACATTCAAAAATAGGATGTAGCTCTTTTGATGAGAAAACTCCATTAATCTTTATCAAGTTTCTCATTTACGAAGCCTGCAAGAATGTTTTTTGGTGTTTTTCTGTTTTTTATGGGATCAATTTTGTCCATTCCGATCTTTTTGTTGATATTAGTGGCGTTATCATATTTTTCTTCTCGAAAAGCCCCTCGAAGGGCAACACCTGTTGATTCACCTGTAATCTGTCGTAAAAACTCAAATACGGTACAATGGATGAACAAAATCTTAGCTAAATTCTACACTTGTTTGATTAACGAATCTATTTTTGTTCGTGAGCTTTCTAGTTTTATTGATAGAATCCCAAATGAGAACACATATATTGATTTAATGTCCTTAAATGGGTTTAGAATATCCGAATTCCCTCCTTGTATTGATTCAGTATTAATGAATCAGCCATCAATTCAAGACTCTATTATTTTTCATTTTCATTACCAACCAGAGCTTTCTGTGGATATGTATTCAACAATCATGATTCCATATATTAAACGATCTATAGACATTGATGTTAATGGAATGCTTCACGGCCTTACAGGGAGTGTGCTGGTTTCGATAAAAATGAACGAAGGGCCAATACTTATAGAAGTCATGAAAAATACAGCAATTCTCGTCGATATTGATGCAAATTTAGCAAGTGTTGTGAATATATCATCAGATCTTCTTGGTAGTGTTTGGTCACAGCTTATTAGTTGGATTCAAAAAAAGATACACAGTATTGTGGTTCAGATTAGTCTTGAAGATCTTGTGTTTAATCAACGCCCCCAAACGAAACGCAAATCCTTTATAACCATCAATACAAAGATTTTCACAAGATCTTTATTAACATGATGGTTGTTTGACAAATGTTGGAAACTGGGCAAGATTGTTTCCTGTTGGTGGTGTTGGTACACCAATATTCATTGTGACAACAGATGTGTTTCTTCTTACCAAATGTTTAATTTTGTTCTCTCTTTGAGTTGTATTGATTTCAGTAAATGTTTGATTGTTTCTTGACGAATCTTGTGTTAATATACTATGAGGTGTTATTGATGTACGTCTATCAATGTTTAGTAATCGTGAAACAGAAAATCTCCTTTGAGAAGATGCATGCGGCAATGAGAATGATGCATCACATGAGCATTTAAGTAAAGCCACGTCACATCGCTTAATATTTGGTATTGCATCAAATATATATGGATGAAAGCTATCTTTCGATTCCATTATTAAGACTCCTGGTTTTCCTTTGCAAGATGGCTGAGATGAGCTAAACACTGTGACAAGTTGTCCTCCAAACTGTTGCTTTATTCCTTCTTCAACAGTCTGATGGCCCCTTATTAACATTGAAAGATGTGATTTCTTAAGAAACTCTGAAAGAGCTTTGTGACCAAATAAATAGCCTAGACCCCTGTTTGACGGTAAAAACAAGGGAAGACTCTCTGATGGATCTGACCACATGATCTCTGTTGCTAAACCTGATTTAAAATTGGTAATAGGCCTTGGTATCGATTTTATTGTACTAATATCGGTTATAGATGGGCCAATGCCGCCATGAACGCATAAAACGGAATTATCAATTATTGCCCCGAGAGGAATATATGAAAATGCCCTGGAAAAAGCTGCGGGTAAGGTCGTATCATCACCATATAGGTGTGTTAATTCCTCATAGAACCCGCACTGCTCGCATTGTGATGCAAATTCATGATTTCCTCTCACAATTATAACGCTTTCAGGGTATAAAGACTTCATCGCAAAAACAATAGCTATAATTTCGGTTGAAAACTCTCCTTTGTTGACTAAATCCCCTAAAAAGAGGTATTTTCGGTTGGGTGGAAATGAGAATATGCTAAGAATCTTCAAAAAATCCAGAATTGTACCATGCAAATCACCAACAATAACTAATGGAGAGCTAACCTTGACAACGGTTTCTTCTGACATAAAAATTGTCGTCACTTCTTCAAGCATTGTCAAAATCATCGTGGGAGTCAGCAACGGGAGCTTGAGGCGAACCCTATGGTCGCTATATTCCGAAATATCGGCTTTTAGTATCGAGTATATGTATTTCAAAAAATCTGAAGCAGATCGCTGACAGTTGGGTTCCATTTTAAGAATTGAAGTCTACAAAACTTCAAAACGTTAGATAATTTCGTAAATATTCTGAAATTTACAAAATTTTATTTTGAGTTTGAATGGTGAAATTGATAATCAATAACATCGTTTCTTACAATTTTTATTTTGTTTCATTTGATCTTTTTGCGAAATATACACCTATTAGTTTTTGCTGCTGAATTGTGAGTGACTTAATGTGCTCTTCAATTGATGCTTCGGATATAAGCTTAATCTCAACAAAACAAAGAACTGATGATTTTCGAATTTCTGGGGCTGTATTAACAAGGGTTTTTTTGATCCCTGGGATTATGATTGGAACCAAAGGAGCCAGATTTTGCTCGGACAAATTTGATATAAACCTGATTTGGATATCAATTGCATTTTTTGTGACAACATCTGAATCATTGGGTATGAATGGTTGTAATATAACACAAAATTCTCTTGGACTGATTGATTTGATGATTGAACCGAGAATTGCATCTATAAGCTCATCTAAACCTTGATCAGTGAGTCTTTGGAGAAGAGAAGGCATTACCTTATGTATGTCTTTCGTTCCTAGAGAGCTGATGGTTTTTTGAAGGAGTTTAAGAGCACCTACACAGTCACTTCGGTTCAAAATGCAATTGTTAAACTCTGTGTATAATGAAGAACTGATTTGAGGCCATTCATTAGTTTTCATGTTTAAAACTATCTCTTCAAAGGATTTGAACCATTGCTTGTAAGTTTTTCCAGAATATTTTGGTATTTCTAAGAGAGGTTTCTCAAAAGCTTCTTTGGGAAAATATGGTCGAAGGAATTCCGTAAGTTTCATTCTTGAAGATTCAACCAAATCATCAAAAAATGAGAAAAACAACTGATTATTTGTTTCAAAGATCCTGGTAAAAATGTAAGCAGCATAATGTCTATTTTTCACATCCCCATTTGAGTGTAAAGTGAAAGAGAGATTCATTAAATTTCGACATCTATTATCATCAGGAAGATATTCAAGTTTTTTCATTACTTTGTATACGAAATGCAAAAATGGTATTGTTGGTGTGACTCCATCAATACAAGAAATAAGTTCAATTGGGGGATAGATTTCATGTAATCGGCCAAGAAGTCCTGTTGAAATTGTACCTGATTTGGCATTGGACCCTTGAATTGTATTAAATAATAGAATTATGATTTCCTTAAGATGATTCTGAAAATGTGAAGGGAATGCAGGCATAATATCATTTAGCAAAGAAAATGATGCTGTCGCAATTTGAGGCGTTTGGTGGGAGCACAGTTTTAAGATAGATGGAACAATGGTTTTCATTTCATTGATTAGTTCGGCGGTATTCCCATTATCAATGGATCCCTGTATTTTCGTTAAAAATACTCTCTCTTTTCCTTCAATCAAAAGATAAGGATTCATGTATTTCTCCTCTTCAATTAGTGGCGGTGGATTCACAATTCGAGGTAATGATTCAACATTCCTTTTTAATTTTAATTCATCCTCTTTTCGATATGGGTCTGTTACAAATGTTTCATTAGGTTTCTTGAATCCAGATTGTTTCTTTTGAGGGATAGTACTTGTGCTGGTTACTGCAGTATCATTGGATTGACTACGAATAGATACACGTTCTGATACAGATTTTGTTCTATTGTATCCTGCAGTTGGTGGCTTTATCCTGGATTTTGGTGCTTGCTTAGCTTCCTGAAAAGACTGAAGTTTTGCTAGCTCTCTAGGATTTACTTCGCTCAAAGGTGACTTGTTTCTTGTTGAATTGGAAATATGATTCCTTTTTATGGGGTTAACGTTATTTGCATTCATATTAGACTGCTTAAGAGATCGATTTGATGATCGCGTAAGTGTATCATTAGGGCTTTGGGTTTCTTCTGATTCAATTGCTTTTCGAGTTTTCTCGTCAAGGGTATTTAGAATACCGCTCGCTAGCTTTGGAGAAGTGTTTAATAGTGATCGAATTGAACTCCGAGCTTTCTGCCTTACATCAGGAGAGGCATCTCCAAGGAGCTTTTTAAGAATTGTCTCAAGGCTACCCCATTTTGATGATATTAAATCAACAGACCACTCGTTGAAAATGAAATAAAAAGCTTCAGCAGCCACTACTTTTTGAGCAGGGCCCTTTGATTGGGAGAGGTCAATAATTGATGATAGAGATCTCCTTCCCTGGCAATTCCGGACAATGGAAAGTATTGCAAACTTTGTACACTCAGCAATAATCTGTGTTCCATGAGAAAGCATTGTAGACAATGGGGTGATGTAGTCTCCACAGCTCTCGAATCCATTACCCATCGTTTTTGCAAGTAGTGCAATAAGTAAACATGCACTTTTTAGTAAAGAACTCCGGAGATTTGTCGCAGCACTAACCAAACCTGGATAAATTCTTAGCATTTCTTTCTTAAAACACTCAAATTCAATAATTCCACCTACAACTAACGCCATAGCTTTGTTAATAGCAGCGTTCTGTTCATCCCATTCAACCCCTTCTCGTACTTTAGAATACAAGTATTCCATATGTTGCAAGGCTTCACTGGTATTATTAATTTCAATAGGTTCAACATCAAGACCTACGTTTTCGAACATTTGGAACGTTTGCTCTGAGAGATCAGTCGTAGAAGGATAAGACGCTTTCTTCATATTAGATACGTTTATAATTTTAAACTCCGCCCATCAATATGAGAAATAGTGTTTTATTAGCAGAAAATGAGATTTATAGGTTGATATTTAAAGACAAAGAGATACATTCTCAGTCAATAAATAGGATCTCGTCGAATTTTTCGAGTTTCTTGAGCAGTTTCAGTACAAATAGGATTCAATTAAAGAAAACTTTGAAGAATACCAAGAATCCGATTAATTTAATAGAAAAAGTTGGATTTAGCTTTGAATTCGATCCTGATGTTCTGGATAAAATTGTTCAGGACACCCAACTAATACAAAAAAATTTGCCATCTCTTGCTGGATTAGTTTTTTATTCATTAATATCATGGGAGGTTCATCACAGTGATGAAATACCCCCACCAATCTTGTTTACTTCATTATCATGTGTGGCTGATCATAATTTGTTTGCCTCATACCAAAATTATCGAATTATTGCAATATCATCCTTTTATTTTTTATTCACAAAGAGTTTTGTTTCTAAAAAGAACGTTTTAATTGGGCCGTACCTCACTCCTCTATTTCTGTTTCTATCCCAAAACAGGCATGTACCCGATCAGTGCTTTAATTTGTTATTAATAATCGGACAGTATTGCACTCCCTCCTATGGAGAAATATGGAGTGACGATTTAAAGGATTTGATTAAATTTGCTTCATCTTTGGAGCTCCCAAGCCAAGTTGTTCATTCACTACTCCAATCAATTGTTACTCAATTATCTCAGCTTGATTGTCATGCGATGCGATACTTTAAGAAGTTTGTTGTTAATGCAAAAGCGGAATATATTGAACCATATATTGATGTTATTTCTCATTCAATAATAAGTAGAATACGCGAGAACCCCACCCATTTTGAGTTACCGAAAGGGACACCTCCTTGTATCATTAAACCTCTTCCCAATAGTGAAGGTATATATATGTTTATGCCATCAGAATCGTTTCCAAATGGGTTTCATTTTCATGAGAGCGTTGACTTTTCTAACAGGTTGGAGTTTTCAAATGTTTTAGACAATCATATCATCAATGTCATTAGTATTTTGTTTTCTTCAAAATCTGATTCACATATACTATCAAAACAATTCATTTCAAGGCTAATTCAGCCTTTGCTCAATGATGAAATTAGTGGATTTACCATTACTATGACTTTTTTGATTCTCAATATCCTGAGCGAAGTTTCGGAATCATTTTGGCCTGATGAAGTTTATATATTTTTATCAAACGAGAATTTTTTTAGTCCCCAATATACCATATTTGATACACCTGATTTTGCTTTGATCAACACCATAAGGCATCGAATGATCGAATTTCTGATATTTTGTCCGTTCAAACAAATTGACAAGTTTTTTTCCAGAATTCAACAGTATCCTTTTCTTTTTGCAGAAACAATTCATCGACTTATTCATTTTTCAATGAATCGAAACTTGCCTATCCGGATTCTATCCAGAACCCTAATACGAGCTTGCCTATCTTATCGCCAGCTTTTATCATCAAAAACTCATGAGGCAACAATTGTTATATCTTCTGTTTTTTTATTATTTTCATTTGCTTTTCAAAATGACACATCTCTTATTGATTGTTTTAATGATCAATGGTTTTCTCAAGGAATTCTATCGTTTTTATATGAAAAACAAATAAGACCATTTGTTTTAAAACAATTAAAGTCATTTTTAACAAATCATGGAATCAAACATAAAGACCAAACTCCTTCTTTAATTACCAATATTGTCGAAATATCTTGCTCATTGTTTCCAAATGATGATCATGTAGGGCTTGTATCCGATGTTTTGAATACAATAAATGATTCAATGGTTCATAAGTGGATTCTATCCAATTCATTTTGCAATTTGATTGATACCCTATTGAGATCATCAATGTCATTGAAGCATTCAATAGTATCTGAAGAATATCTTAATAATTTTCTCCAGTATTTAGCCATTATCTCATTAGTACATTCATTGACACTCCCTGAATTGTCTTTAATCGAGACTATTGTATCCACAATTCTGGATAAGCAGTATTCCAACAAAATGATTTATCAACTTGCACAGGTTCTTGCTGGTGGATTGGTGCCGTCACCTAATCCAGCTCTAATCATCCAACAACCCAAGGTTATTAGGATTATGATTTCTGTATTTTTGAACACTCCATGTTTTACTGAGGTAATTGAATTCATCGATGCTATATGCGCATATTCATATGCAAATTGTGTTGCATGTCATGAAAATGAAATCGACTTATATCTTCTTGATTTTATATTTAATGCTCCACATTTTGAGCATGTGGATTTATTGTACAAGCTTTTCAATAGAATATCAACAGTAATATCTTCAGTTACTGTTATGCAGAAATATATATCACTTTTGTGTCCCATTTATGGGAAAGAGATATCACCCACATTTCCAAAAGGTATTCAGTATTTATCCGATAATTTTCATGCCTCAAGAAGACATCCTATTGTATCTGTTCCTTTTTCTTCTGGTTTTAATGTTATTATTAACACAATACTATCTGATGATATTGAGAATGGTTTGGCCTTCACAATGTGGCTCTACCATGATTCATCTGTCGCTCTATATAAACCACAGCTTTTTTGTATTCAAGAAACACCTGATAAGCTTCTGAAAATTTACTTATCAAATAAACAAGTTGTAATATACCATAGGTGTGATGAATTTGATACACAAGCTACCCTTGACCTTGGTTTACCAATTAAGCAATGGATATTAGTATCGATTGAATACTTCAATAATCAGTTATCTGGGTCATATATTGTCGCATCATACAATTGTATTGAAGCTAAAAAAGTAACTTTGCCATATATGAAATGGAAAAAGCGATCATTAGTAGGCACAATTGGAGGTCTATATTCTGATTCAGTGATTTCTAACTTACCATCACGATTTGGGAGCTTTGGAATGTATAAATCGCTTTCCGAACCAGTATTGCTATCCATCTTTCAAATTGGTCCTCGCTTAACACCGTCTATAAATGTGGAAATGCTATTTTATGTCAGAACAATGATCTCTAATAATGATATTGCTCTTAATACAGTGTTTTCTCTATCAAATATATCAATGATTTTCCAAATAGAACCACAACAGGCTTTAGTTTCATTGGCTGATGTTTTAGGACAAATTTGTAAGATCGAACTCCTTCTTCCATTATTTTCTCTATATGACTTATTTTGTTTAACTGATAACTATACAAATTTTATTAATTTGGTTTTCGATGTTTTTTCTAATTCATTGTCATTATCAATAGAGGCGCAGAATAAGTTTCACGAAAGTCATGGATTTGAAATGCTTTCTCACATAATTATGTTAATGGATAAAAGTTATATTAATTATAGCTTATATGTTAGATTTGTTGGTGTTTTGGAAGTACTAATATGCGAAGATTTGATGTCAGATTTGCTTGAAACGATAATACTAAACCTATCAATATGGATAATTGCAGATCCTCCTAGCCATTTAAAGATTATAAGACACTGGGTTCGATCTATTTATCCCTCATATTCTATGTTATTTGATTCTATTAAGCCATTTTCAAAACTAATATCTGATATGAAACTATATTATTATTCTGATATTGATGATTTGGTTTTTCAGATGCCAGATTACCGGATAAGAGAGCCTTCACTTGATGTTTTTGAATGTAGGAAGTATATATGGCAAATATGTATGAATTCAATAACGTCTCACTTTGATGAATCTGACTATATTTGTTTGCTGGGGCATACTATTTCATCATCAGATCAAAAATTTATAACAGAATGCCTAAACATGATTAGACAAATAATCGATAATGAAAGACATTTAATGTCATTCTTTCCGGATAGTGTTATTAATCTATCTAATTTATTGATATTATTGTTCGATTATGTGGATGACTCAACTCATATTCAAATCTTCATGATTTTTAAGACATATCACGAAAAAGGGATTTTCCATAGTTTCGATCTATATGAACATATTCATATAATATTAGGTCAACTTACATTTGAATTTGTTAGAGAGTCTTTATTTGATAAACTTCTTCAAGTTTATATTGAAGGATACAATGAACTAACACCAATATTATGTTGGATGTCTGTAAATCTTGGTGATTCTTGTATTCAAAAGTTAATTCGTGAATTGCAATTGAATAATCATATGAATAATCATATTCAATATATTTTTTGGTTAGTGTTACTCTTGTGCAAATCATCGAAAGAATGTTATTATACTTTAGTAGAATATATTTTATCTATATATCAAAATGATTGGGTGGATATGTACCATCTAGTTGAATATATATCTGTTCTTTTATCAATTCCATCTCAAAGTATAAAGAGAGCAATACTATCAATTGTTGGTAAGAAAATCCAATCAAATTCATTTGACTCTCCTGCAATTATAAAATTCTTAAACATCTCACAGTCTTTCTTCTTCCAGCAAACCCAAAATTCCTCCAGCTTGGCATTAGTAATCGAATATAATGGTTCTTTGTTTCGAGAAAAGAAAATTAGATCAAATTCTACTCGTTTAGCTTCGTATAAAAACAGAGCTCTACCAAGGACTCCTCCTCGCATTAACACCTCCATGAATGCTTCAAAGCCTTTACATAATGGTTTATCATTTTTCTGGTTAACACCAAATCAGATATTCAATTCAATTCAATCATTTGATCTCTCAGTTCCAACTTTTCATTTTGGAATTAACATTTGCAATGAATCAGAGTGGGAAGATAGAGATTTGGCTAAGCAATGCATTGATATTTTATGGTCCCTGAATAGTGCATCATTTTTGCTTTTAGATTTATCGTTGTGCTCATTTCTTGTTTTTTCTGATTATCAATTTGTAAAGAATCACATTGAGAACCTGGATTTAAATCAAGAAGAAATTGAAAAGCACGATAAGGTTCTTCATTATATCAATCGTAACTGTGTTAGAGCTGGTTATTCTGTTTTGTTTCCAAAACATGATGTTTCCCCTTTTTTAGCTTTCCAAGGAATTGAAGCCATTTCTTCATTGAAGAATACCAATGCTTCAAATATTGTAATTGTTAGCCATCAAATGGCAAGGTTTGTTCGAGCAATTCCAGAAAAGAGCGATTCATTATTTTCATCTAGTAACCACAACGTTTTCAAATCATCTGGATCAGTACAAAAGAACATTCAAGAACAATCATATAATATGAGAATAAATGAGAAAAGATGGCTTCGGTTATGGAGATGTTTAACAATCGATAAAGCCCCATGGAGTACATCACTTCCATCAGATACGCATAAGCTCCCTCTTAAAAGAGACCCAATTATAACGTTTTCTTATTGTCCTTTTAAACTGAAGAGAAGCTGGAATGAAATTGCAAACATCAATGTAACAAATACAGTTACACCTGTCCCAAAAATGCCATTGTCTCCAAGTCGACATAGAAGTGAATCTCCTACTCTGAATAGACCCCAAAAAAATAATAATAGAAAACCAAAACACTACGAGGTTAATGACATACCTTGTTCAATAATATCAATTAAGGGAGATATCAAATCTGATATTTCTTTTTCGTCTTCCGATTTTTGTATCAAGCAAATACAAGGTGGAATCAAAAACATTTCATTTGATGATATTAGTTTTATTATGAGCCGAAATCGTTACCATCAACCCTTGGCAATTGAATTTTTCTTTTATGGAGGAAAAACATTGTTACTCTCTTTTAATGAAAAAGACATCACAACAATACAATCTAGATTCAATTATTACTTGCGTAGCAAAAACTCATTGTTTTCATACACATCTGATTGGCAAAATGGCAAGCTCAGCAATTTTGAGTACTTAATGACCCTTAACATGTATTCAGGGAGGTCTTTCAATGATGTTACACAATATCCAATCTTTCCATGGATTATTAGCGATTTTGAATCTGATGTATTTCAGGTAGATAATGCCAATTTTTACCGAGATCTTAGAAAGGCAATGTCACAAATTGGTGATGAGAGGCTTAATAGAATTATTTGCAAATATAGTGTTAATAAATCAGGCTTCTTTAACGAGGGATCACCATTGAAACCAGATGATGTGATTTCAATGATGATTAATCTTCCTCCTTTCTCATCGATGTCATCTAAACGAGAGATTTTCTCCATATCTGACCTTTTCAATAGAGCTACACATAACGATGATTGTTATTCAGAGCTTATACCCGAGTATTTCTATCTTCCAGAACTATTTACTAATGAGCCCAATGGAAAATCTTTCGGGTTACCGAAATGGGCTTCTAATCCTTATGAATTTGTATATTTGCATCGAAAAGCTTTGGAATCAAGAATATCTGATTTTTCTTTGAATTATTGGATAGATACTATCTTTGGAATTGATCAAAGAAACGGAGGTGCAATATCCAAGTTTAATGTTTTCAAAAAAGATTTTTATGAAAATACAGGGCATCTTTCTGAAATAAATTCAAAAGTTATTGGGCAATGTCCAATTCAGCTCTTCTTCGAAAAACATCCACCAAAAAAGAATTCTCACGATAATAATAATGCATTTTCTCATCCAATTGTGATGCAGATACCATTTAAGTATATATCGTTTTCTGAAATCTGCGAGAAGAAGAATAATCAAATTCTGGTAATTTTCATCAATGTAGAAGGGAATATTGTGTCTTTTCCTTTTGATTTCGATGGTATTTCAATTTACGCTGAAAAAACAGGAACAACAAGTAGGCAGAGAAGGCAAACAATGGAGAATCTTCCTTATAAGCCAAATTTTTCTTCAAGCTTGATATCTTCCTCAAGTGCTGAATCAATATCTCTATTAAGACCTACAGATCATAGATCTAATAGCCAAAGTATTCTTGAAACATCTTCATCGATCTCTGATTTAGACTTCGAAAAAATTAACACAAAAGAGAACTCAATAGTTTTATTGAATTCTCAAACAGTTGCCCTTATTCATGAAGGGGCAATTTCTACAATATCTACTATTAATGGTAACCGCACATGTGTTCCTTATCATTCTACTGATGCTATTGGAATTGCAAATGATGGTGAATGGGTTGCCGTATCTAGAAAAGGATCTGTGTTAAACTTATATCAGGCGAAAGATTTGAAAGATTCAAAGTATTCTGTACCATTGTATCATGATGCAATTCAATGTATGGCTGTGAACCAAGTTTTCTCGGTTTGTTCTGTTGGGACACGTGATGGATATTTGTTTTTAGTATCACTTTCTCGAGGTTCAATTGTAACATCATTAAGATTGGATGGTGGGAGGCCATATTCTGTTTTAATCACACCTTCATGGGGGTTTGTTCTTGTGTATTTAACAAATCTGGAAAAGGGTATTGTTAAACACTCAATATCTCTGTATTCCATTAATGGTGGATTTATCAAATCAGTTTCAATACCTCATGGAGTATCTAAATGGGTTGCTTTCAAATCTATTAAAGGGTTTGATTATATTATTATGGCGGATGAAAAAGGAATAATTTATTGCTTTGAAGCTTTTTATTTGAACATAGGTGAAAGTCTACATCGAACAAATTCTAATGTTGTTAGTCTCTACCAATCTATAGACAAGCAAGGTATTATTGTAGTTACTGCTGATAGTCGGATTATATTTATTCCGAATCCAATTCAATAAACATGTTATTTAATGTAATAATATAATATTTTGAAGCATATGTGACTAAATTGGTGGTGTACCAGGTCTAGAGTTGGAATTAGTATCGTTTTCGTTGATAATACTGCTATAAACAGAGAATGTGCGATTATGATCTTTGTCAATGTGAAGCACAGCACCTTTGTTTTGAAAACAATAGCAATAATTGGGTGCAGAGAACACAGTTACAACACCATAAAAATGAGGGAAGGAATAATCATATCCACACATAACAGCTTGATGTCCTCGGACAACCAAAGAAAAACAGAACTGTTTCATGAATGAAATCAATGGTTTCAAACCAAATGAAAAGCTAATTCCTCTCTGATTATCCTCCCATTCTTCTACATCAGGATCAGGATCTGCCCACAGGAAATCGCAAACAAACCCAAAGTCTGGAACATCGAATGGTCTTTCAATGGATTTGATTTCTTCTAGGCTTTGGATATCAGGTGATATTCCACCATGAACACAGAATACATCTTCATCAATAATGGCAGCAATTGGTAAATAATTAAAAACATCACAAAATAGAGACCAGACTCTATCATTAAACCTTGCAACACACTCACTAAAAAAACCAAAATCATAATTAACTTGAGGGGATTCATGATTACCCCTGATTAAAAAGAAATTTTCTGGATACATAATTTTATATGCGAATAAAAGACATACAGTTTCGATATTGTTTGCTCCCCTATCAACATAATCGCCCAAAAAAAGATAATTTGTGAGTGGAGGACAATCAAAAAGAGAGAAAATTCTCAGTAAATCATGAAATTGGCCGTGTATATCACCGCAAATAGTAATTGGAGTGCCAAGTTCTAAAAGAATTGGTTGAGAAGCGAATACTATTTTTGCTTTTTCACATAAAAACTCGATTTCTTCTAATGAAATATCTGAATAGGTACCAATAGGAGAATCTTTTATGTTCCAAAGTTTCGCAATAATACTGTCAACATCCATAAAACAACAAAATATGAAAAAATCTACATGAAGAAAAGTGCCAAAATATCGCACTTTTTGTAAAAATATATAATGTTATCAATTATTTTATTTCTAATCAACAATTAATAATTGTCAAAGAATAAAACAGAGACAATGTTAGTAGTGAGGGAGTGGACGTTAGAGGAGGAGACTAGTTATTTAATTCGATTTAATCCGTAGGTACCTCTCGCCACGACGTCTATTGCTACCAGTCCATGGACACCCCCTCATGGATCTCCACACCGGATGAGTCGGCGTATACTTGCTGACCAAGATTCGCAGACATCTGCGTTGCTCATGACCCGGATACGCTGTGGGTGCAGGTATACACACACTGTGCGTGCACGATCCGCATACACCCACATAAAACGCCTAGGTTCATGTCTGTGTATGTACTTAGCTATGCACAACGCGTGTACGCCTACACACATGTATATGTACGAATGCATATGTATACGCGTGTACATGTACATATATATGAGTGTACACATACATACCCACATTGTAGCCTCCACACATGTTCTTCATGTTTGGAAGTAATGAGCTTTTTTATCCGCAGAGAAAGCAGTAGATGGATCGTAAGAAACAAATCTATGATATGATACAGGCAGCTAAAAATGACGGTACATCAGAAGACGTCATTGCTGATGTGTTATTGAAAGACTATAACATCACAGCTAGTGAGTTTGAGAGAATGCTCAAGAACAAAGCATCCTTTGATAAGCGGTATGGTGACATGAGAAAGAAGAGAATGGACCTTCATGAGGTAGACCTATCATTGAGTAAACAACTGGGACCAATAGTTGGTTCTGTTGGTAATAGAGATGTTACCTTTGCAGGATGGGCTTCTACCCCACAGTCAGCAGAAGCTTATCTCGAAGAAACAGGTAAGGTGAAGGATGGTTGGAAATATAAACTGGATGATCTTGATAATGATGGGACAAAAGAGGTCTTGATCTTAGATAAGGATGGTGTTGTGAGAAGGATTAATGGATGGGGAGTTAAAGAATCAAGGAGACCTATCAGAGATGATTACTTCTCTCATAACCCTACAATAGATGATAGGAAGAATGTCACTCAAACTGAATGGACAAGAGGTATTAGCGTTAACCCTAAAGGTAAAATCGATTACATGTATCCTCAGGCTGTGAGGTATACAAAATCAAGGGCTGAATACTACGATCACAACCCTACCAAGAAGCCAATACCAGATAGTAAACAAGTTTGGCAGCAGTATGTAGCTAAACCCCTGTTAACAATTATGAAGAATGATTTTCAAGATGGCTTTATACAGCTAGAACAGTTACCTGGTCTTGCTTCAGCAGCATTGTCACAGACATTTGGTTCTGTTGGTTTACTGTGGCTTAAAGCATTTGTTCATATGACCATTGTTGGAAAAAACAAGCTCGAAGGTAATATTTCTGATGCTATGTCTCACATGGAAGCTGGTCACTACTATCTTGATCAGTACAAGGAAGCCAGAAAGGACATCGCTAAGATACTTGGAAAGATGTATAAGAACATACCCTCATACCAAGAGAAGCTTAGAGAATACGTCATTATATTAGCCGATTCGATTGGATCAGGTAATATAAAATGGGATAACGCTGTGTTTGATGGGTTGAAACAACTAGCAGTTAACTCGACACAACAGATAGTAGCTTACTATGAAGGTCAGGTTCTTGATAACCCCTTATCAGGTCTTGACCGTATTAGACACAACTATATGGTTGGAAGGCAAGAGAAAAAGGCGTTCCAAAAGAAGGTGCAAGAAAGAATGGCTAAAGAAGGAGAAATGAGAGCGAAAATTAAGAAGAGAAACATTTCTAGTCTGAGTGAACGCAACCCTGCTATGAAGAGAGTCTATGATGCTACCATGAATGAGGAACAACAAGCACTATATGGATTTGGAGAAGCATTCATAGACTGGCTAAAGTATGGAAGTGGAACATTTAGAGAGTGGTTGGAAGACATGATACCACAAATGGCTGAGGCAAATTTTCTCAAGTAGTACATCCAAGAGAACTCTCCCCATTAGTCTCTGAGCTAATGAACCAACAGTTTGATGTAGTAGAGAAAGTTCAATTAACCTCCCAAAACATAGAGACAATGAACAAACACAGTATCCCGCTTCAAGTAGTACAACAGTATGCTCAACTTCTTAAGACATATAATGTGGGACAGATCAATCAATGGCCTCTTGAGTTTGCAGTGAGATTCTTGAAGAATAAGGTCAAGAGTGATAATCTGAACTTTATACCTCATTTAACATGGTTGATTATCAAAACTAGAATTGGAGACAAGTTCCAACCAGTCAAAGCCTTAGAACTGATGCAAGAGTACTTGGCCAACATCTGAGCAAAAATATTTTTGCCTTAGGCAATAACTCGGTCCATACAGACATGGTAGACATCATTAAGGGTGTTGAAAGCTGTATTGTACATGAGTTTGAAGTCACGTTCCTTGATCTTAATGTTCTCTACATCTTGGTACATAGAAGGGATGTGTTTACAGAGACAACCAGAAGAAACATCTAAGGGTAGTAAATTGATAGTGACATCTTCGACTTTACATCCAATGAAAACTGATATCAATATCTTTAGGTCACCACTACAGAAGATGATCCTCTTGGACTGGTCAACGATGTTGGCTAGTAACTTGTAGTCATTAACTGTT
>Ga0074193_1001465_pt1 | contig 28257 bp, 28 predicted proteins | sample EPASupsiteHSE605_FD_64523 | JGI IMG/M metagenome (GOLD analysis project Ga0074193, IMG submission 64523) | Bioremediated contaminated groundwater from EPA Superfund site, New Mexico - Sample HSE6-05 | ecosystem: Environmental > Aquatic > Deep subsurface > Groundwater > Contaminated ... | reverse complement strand
GCGGCGGGGCAGAGAATTGCGCACATATGTGCCGCTGCCGCGAATACGGCTTAAATAGCCCTCGTTTTCAAGGATGGTCATTGCGTGACGAACGGTTTGACGGCTGTAACCGGTGGTGTCGGCCAGTTCGTTTTCGCTCGGCAGCTTCTGACCGCTTGTATAAACGCCGCTTTGTATATCAATCTGCAGCTTGTTTATAAGTTCCTTATATTTATGTTCGCTCATGTATCATCATCCTCACCGCTATTTATTGTAATTGTATCATACAACTTTAAAACTGTAAATCACTTTTTTCAAAGCGGTTCGACTGCGAAAAAATTCGCCCGGGTCCCTTTGAACGACAGGAATGTATCTAAACTGCCAATCAATGCCCGACAATCTCGTCATTTCCACATCTTGACATTTGGGCCGCGTTAATTTATTCTTTAATCAAAAGAATTGCGCAAAGTGCATATATTTGCGGCCGATAACTTGAAAGGATGTGTTCAAAATGACATCTCAGAATAAATACAATGAAAAGGAAATCGTCGCTCCCGTCGATTTGTGCGACGATACGGGAAACCTGAACAGGAATAGCATAGGCTGGGCGAGAAAACCGCTGATTAACTGCAACCTTTCGGGACACCGGCTCAGAAAGAAAAAGTGGAATTACTGGTACACGACAAGCGACGAATGTCTGTTTTCCGCCACGATTTCGAATCTCGACTTCGCAGGAATGGTTTTCGTTTATTTTTTAGATTTCAAAACAAGGAAGTTCATTGAAAAGAACATTACGGTCCCCTTTGGCAAGGGCTGTACTATGCCCGACAACGCCGGCGAAACAGTCGTTTTCAAAGGCAAGGATATGGAAGTCAGACTTCTCAGCGAAAACGGCAGTACCCGCATCATCGTAAGAAGCAAGGACTTCGGCGGACTGCCGCTTGAAGCGAACATTCTCGTAACTCCTCCCGAGGGCAACGAGACGCTCAACGTAGTAATTCCGTGGGACGACACTACCTTTCAGTTTACCTCGAAGCAAGCGGGACTCCCGTCAAGCGGTTCGCTTCGCGTTGGCGGGAATATCTATGATTTTACGCCGGACAAGACCTTCTCGGGACTTGATTTCGGACGCGGGATATGGCCGCGCAGAGTTTCCTGGAACTGGGGCACGGCGTCGGGAACGGCAAACGGGAGAAGGCTCGGCCTTAATCTCGGCGCAAAGTGGACGGACGGCACGGGGATGACTGAAAACGCGCTGTATGTCGACGGGAAGCTGACAAAACTGAGCGAGGACGTAATATATGAATATGACCTCAAGAACATTATGAGCCCGTGGACGATTAAAACTGCTGTATCCGATTCCGTCGACCTCACCTTTTATCCGATATATGAGCGTGTCGCCGCAACGAATTTTGCAGTAATAAAATCCGATATGCATCAGATGATAGGCCATTTTGCGGGATACATCATAACGGCTGACGGCGAGAAAATCGACATCGAGCATCTCACGGGCTGCGCTGAGGAACACAACACGGTGTGGTGAGCGCAGGAAGCTTATCGAAATATTAGAAGGACGGTCCGCTCTCTGCCCGGTTTCGGCAGAAGCACGGACCGTCCTTCTTGTCAGATGACCTTTCTTACGCTGTACATGGAATCGAGTACGAGCCAGTTGGGCGCGAAATAAGTGTTTGTCGTCCAGTAGCTGACCCCGCCCAGATTAAATTCCTCCACCAGTTTCAGTCTGGCTTCGATGCTTCTGGCGTCGTCGAACCATACCTCGTGCCGCCTGCCCTCGCCGTCGTAGTAATTGAAAAACGGCGCCTGTGCGACAGCGTCAAACCTAATATTGGCCCCGACATTTCCCGCAAGTGCAACGGCGCCGTTATTTGTCAGAATTCTGGCGGCGGAGCCTCTGACAAACGGGAGCGTCCAGTCGTAGCCGTAATTCGGCATACCCATAAGGATTTTCTCGCTCGGGATTACGCTCACGGCGTAATCGAGCACCTTTCGCACCTGATTGACGGGTGCCACCGCCTGAGCGGGACCGCGCAGATAGCCCCATTCGTAGGTCATAAGTATCACGTGATCGGCAAGAGCGCCGATTGCGGCATAGTCGTGGGCCTCATAAAGGAGACCCTTCTGCTCCGCGCTGAGCTTCGGAGCGAGCGCGACCGAGACCGTGTAGCCCAGAGGGCGCAGCCTCGACACGATCTTTCTGATAAAGCTCACGTAGTTTTGTTTGTCTTCGGGGTAAACATACTCGAAATCAATATCAAGTCCATAATAGTTGTTGCCGCGCAGAACGCCGAGAATATTCTCAATCAGTACGTCCTGAACCCGCATGTTCGTCAGGATTTCATGTGCAATTTCGCTGCTGAAGCCCGAGCCCTCCTCGATGTTCGTAATCACCATTAGGGGCGCGGCGCCTCCTTCGCGCGAGGCTTTGATAAGCTCCGCGTCGTCGATGCCCTTAAGGCTTCCGTCGGGTCTGACCTGATAACTGAATATGCTCAGGAAAGTCAGATACGGCAGGGTGCTTTGCACGACCTCCGCGGAAACGCTGGGGAATACGTAGCCGTTGACGTAAATGGTTTTTTCTTTTTTCGGTGCCAGAGGTACTATTACTGTTTGCCCGATTGCAAGGCGGTTCGGATTGGAAATCCCGGGATTGGCCTCCGAAAGAGCTCGCGGCTGTATTCCGAAGCTTTGCGCTATGGAATACAGCGAATCTCCTCGCCGCACCGTGTATTCAAAAAAATCGCCCGGGATGACGATTGCCTGCCCGACTACAAGCCTTTCGGGATTTGGCAGCCGGTTTGCTTCAATAATTGTTTCTGCGGGTACTCCGTGCATCTGAGAAATCCTGTAGATGCTGTCGCCGGGTTTTACTGTATGTATGAGCAAATCAAATCACACTCCAATCGCAAGATGTTTTGTAGCCCATTGTATGCTCGCGGAAACCTGTCTGCGCAGCTTCGGATTTCACACTCTCAACGAGAAGCTGCGAGGCCCGGAGCGTTCCTTTGCGTCAGCGGTACCGGCAGACGGAGGTAATCGGCAAAACCTGAGAATTTTTGAAAAGAAGTTTCCTCGTTTCATTGAATTTTCAGCAAATAAACACTAAAATGAATGTTGAAAAAAGCCGTAGAGGGTCCGCCGGCGGATCTGGGCTGATGAGGGCACTGTCTGAACGCCGACATAACATTTACTTATTTAAAAATATTCGGAGGAAAAACAATGAGAAAGAGTATTGACGGGGAGATCATAGAAATGGACTTTGTGGACAGCAGGATGCTGTCGACCGTCGGTTACCATCAAGAAAAGAAGATTCTGGCGATAGAATTCACCAGAGGTCCGGTATATGTCTATAACGAGGTGCCGGAAAGCATATATGATGAGCTGCTGAAATCGGAAGCTCCCGACGACATCTTCAACGATAAGATAAGATACGCTTTTAAAAACAAAAGAGTCTGGTGAAATGGCGTAAGAAACGTCCGTAGGGGAACTCCCCCTGCGGACGTTTCTTATTATGCGCTTCGGAGTATATGATTGACACGAACTGTGTCAATCATTTGTCAATGTCAAATGCGCAGAGGATATGCGATAAAGGCGGTATCCGAATTATAATGAAGAGTAACATGCGCGGAAGCCGTGCCTTTAAGCTGCCGTGAGAAAAGTCGAAAACGGATTAAAAAGAACAACGGGAAAACCGATTTATACGAGGAGCCATGCCAACGTAATTTTGGGAGGTAAAAAGGATGCATACAAGAAACAGATTTTTCCGCTTCGCTGTAATCATGCTCAGCGTAGCAGCCTTTGTCTTCACGCTCAGCGCGTGCGGAGGGTCGGTGGTCAAACCTAACGGGCTTTCCGCGGAGGCAGCCTCGCCGTCTCCTTCTCCGAAAACGGCGGCGGAAGTCTTTGCCTCGGGCGCCAGGCAGGCGCTTATGGACGCAGTTGACAAAAGCGAGCGCATGGGCTCGGCACAGCTCGACCTTCTGATAAACCCGGGTGCGCAGGTCGACGATACGCAGTCGAATTACACGAAGTCGACTATTACCTTTACGGACCCTCAGGATTCGCAGAATAATCTTGCCCTTTCTCTTGAATCGTTCCTTGACGCTTCGACAGGAGACTCTTCGGTGATTACAAGCATACAGATGGGCAGCGAGACTGCGAAAAGCGGCGGAATTTATTTTGCCGGCAATACCATGCTGATAAGAAAAGCCAACACGGAGCAGCCGATGATACAGCACACGCTTGACCCGACCGTGGCATCTTCCTATAAGTCGCTGACTGCGCTCGAGCGCTTTCTCCGCGTGCTCTCCAACACCTCGGAGCCGAAATTAAGCGATGCCGAGTGGGAAACCTCGATAAACGCGTATCTTCAGAGCGTAACGGCGGGAGCCGCGGAAACCGATTATGTTTCCGAGCAGCAGGACGTAACCCTGGCCGGAACCACACAAAGCTGCACAGCGACGACCCTCGCGCTGACGGGCGAGCCGGCAGTCGCAGCCGCCCGCGGACTTGCTTCGCTGATTGCACAGGACTCGTCGTTCAAATCGTTGTTCGTTTCACAATATATGATAGCGGAGGACACCTACGGTGTTACAGGACTTGACGGTGTACTGCGTGATATAGACGCGCTTACTCCCGAGGAAAGAACGGCCATGGCGGTGACCTTCAAAACCCTGCAGGGCGACAAGACATCCGCAGTATACCTCAGCGCGGTGACAGGGCAAAAAGCCATGAGCATTTTGTTCAAGTTTTTCACAGACGGGAACGTTAGAGAAAACGACATAGTATTTTCTGGTTTTGACGGCGGCGGGGTCAAGCTGACGGAGCAGAATGTCTCTGCAGGCGGCGACAACTATACGGCTTCGGTCGTATACGAACAGACGGCGCCGGGTGGAGTGATTCAGGAACACTCGGAGATGATGTCGAACAGCACGATAACGGACATAAGCTATAAGACAAATGCACAGTTCAAATACAGCCGTGCCCCCTCCGGCAATATGGGAGCGCTCGACTACAGCGGAACGGTCGATTATTCGCAGCAGAAGACGGCACAGGGCGCGACGGGACAGTCAACGGGTACTTTCGTAAGCGTAAGTGATGGCGAAACTACGACGCTGAACCTGTCCCTGACGCTTGAGCAGTCAAACGCCGCCGTTCCGGTCACGGTTCCGCAGTTCTTGCCAGTGGCAGGCGTGAGCACGGCGGATCAGGCGAGCCTTTTTGCCGCTCTGGGCGAGGATTTCGACGGCGCGCAGTTTAATCTTGCTCCTGCATCCGTCAAAACGCTTGCAGCATTGTTAGTGGTGTTCTTCTGAGTATGAGTAGTGTGTTTATAAAGGCGGAGGGACTTTCGAAAAAATACGGCGGCGTCAGCGCGCTGAGCGGAGTCTCTTTTTCTCTGGAGCGCGGCGAGGTGCTCGGACTTTTCGGACTCAACGGCTCTGGAAAATCGACGCTCCTGGATATACTCGCGCTCGCGGCGAGACCGGACGAGGGAAAAATCTGTTTTGACGGAGCCGAAGTTTCGTACAAAGCGGCTCAGGCGAGGCGGCGCATCGGATATGTACCTCAGGAGATTGCGCTTTTCGAAGAGCTGACCGTGCGGGAAAATCTGCTCTGCTGGTCAAGACTGCCCGGAAAAAAAGCGAAGGAACGCGCCGACGAAACGGCGGAAGAGCTTAATTTAACGGAGTTTTATAAGAAAAAAGTGTCCGCCCTTTCGGGCGGCATGAAAAGAAGGGTCAACCTTGCGGTAGCCCTGCTCGGGCAGCCCGAGCTGCTGGTGCTGGACGAGCCCTTTGCGGGGGTTGACGCGGACAATACGGACTGGATTGAGACAAAGCTCAGGGAAATGGCCGACAGCGGAGTCGCGCAGATCGTTTCGGGTCACTCGCCCGACCAGATAATGTCGCTTATCGACAGCATTCTGGTGCTGTCAAACGGGGAGACTGTCTGGCACGGCAGTAAGGAGACCTTCCTTCAGGAAGCGGAGGGAGTCGGCGTCAACCGTAAAATACAAAGCATCATACGCGGTGAAGCCCCATGAGATTTCTTGTTTTCGACCTGAAACGCATATTTTCGGGAAAAGCCCTCGTCCTTTTGTGTCTTTTATCGCCGATTATAGTGGTTTTCATCTTTTCCACGGTCATTTCACCCATGATTTACACTGCGGGAGCTCTGCGCTTCAACCTTGCAATCTGCGACGAGGACGGCAGCGAGGGAGTGCAGGAGTTCATCTCGCAGATGCTGAACTCTCAGGCGCTCAAGGATCTGGTTACGTCCTACCCCGTTAAGACGGAGGAGGACGGCGTAGCCATGCTCAAAAGCGGGGATATTTCCGTTTTTGTACACGTTCCTGCGGGGCTTTTTGAAAGTATGCGTGCCGGTGAGGAGGTCAAGGTCGACATTATAAGCACAAAGGCGCACGCGCTGGAGGCAAACCTGACCTCAATGACGCTGAAAAGCTCGCTTGAGATTGTGGGGAAAAGCCAGAACGTCATGGAAGCGTCAAGGCTATTATTGATTGATAAGGGCGTTGACGAGGTGCAGGCCGACGAGTACCTGACTGAATCGACGAATGACGCCATAACAAGGTATATGTCGAGGCGCGAGACGCTCGGAGACGGCGGTCCCATCTCTCCTGTCGGCGAATATCTGCCGGTGGAATACTACATAAGCGCGATTTTCTCGCTTTTTGCGGCTCTCGCCATGCTTCCGCTCATACATTTCAGCGCGGCGGATTCCTCGGGAGCTATACTTCGCCGCGGACTTCTCTGCGGCATCGGCACGGGACGTTTTTTCATGGCGAGGATAGTATCGGGCGCGATTTTCGTTTTTCTTGTGCTCACGATGCTCTTTCCGACTTCGCTGCTGCTGAAGCTCGCCGATACCGTACTGGGCGGCTCATACGCGAACAATTTTGCCGCTCTGGCTGTGTCACTCATCCTTTCCGCCCTGTGCTTTTCTGCGCTTTCTCTTGCGGTCGCCGTATGGCTTCCGAATGAGAATACCGCGCTATGGACCGGGTTTTTCCTCGTTATCGGTATGGCCGCCTTCTGCGGAGCGCTTATACCCGAGGGGGCCCTGCCGAAATGGGCGTCACTCATCGGACGCTGGCTTCCGATACGCTCGACGATGAGGCTGCTGTCGGTGTCGCTATTCGACTTCGACAGGGAGTTATTCATGCAGGATGCGCTCAAAGCGCTTGGTTTTTCGGCTCTGCTGCTGCCCCTGGGCTGGCTCGGACTCAAGAGAAGGGGGCGCGGCGCATGAGGCTTGACTATATGCTGAAGTCGCGGCTAAAGGGCAGTTTCCGAGAACCGTTTTCGCTGGTTTTTATCGTTCTGGCGATAATAATCTCTGTCGCGGCGGCTGTTCTTGCGCAGGAAAAGACACAAACGGGGCTGTTGGTGGCCGTCATATCGGAGGATAAAGGCGAATTTGCTCAGAAGCTGACGGAGTACCTTACCGAATACGACAGCTTTTCGATACGCGAAATGTCCTACGATGACGCGCTGCGTCTTCTCAGGCAGGACAGACTTGAAGCGGCGGTCATAATCCGCAGCAATTTCTCGGAGAAGGTTGCAAAGGGAGAGTTCAAAAACACGCTGGAGCTTCTGACCTCGCCCTCGTCGCAGGCTCCCGCGACTATCAGCGAGCCGGTAATAAACAGCGTTATGATGCTCTGGATGGAGGAGCTTTCGACTATCACGACGAGGGACTACCTCCTCGCGCACGGCAAAACCTATGAAGCCGCCGATGAGGCCGAACAGCGCGCAGATATTAAGAAGCTCTGGGAATCAGGCTCTATGGTCAAAATCGTAAGAACCGATATAGACGGAAGCCCGCAGGACTCAGCTTCGTCGGGTCCCTATGAGACCTGCGTCAAGTGGTACGGCGTTATGTGCATGTTCTATCTCGTGGTCGGCGCCTCGTGGGTACTGGATATAAACAAAAAGACGCTCAGAGTCAGGATAAGGCAGATGGGCGTAAGCCGGTGGAAGGTCATAGTCGTAAACAGCCTTGCTCCGCTCGTCATATGCATTTCGGGCTATTTTATTGCGGGATGTGCCTGCGCGGTTGTCACCGGCGCAGACCCCTGTAAGCTCGCGGTCTATTTTATCCCGATGAGTCTGTATTTGTTCGGGCTTCTGGGCGTGACTCTTTTCACGGCCTCGCTTCTCAGAAATGTACTTTCGCTGATGTTCATAGCGCCGATTCTGACTTTTCTTAACGGCGTTTTGAGCGGGCTTTTAATTGAAATGCCGGGCTGGGCCTATGTCCTAAAGTGGATATCCGGCGCGCTGCCCGGAAGGTGGCTCTGCGCTGCCTTCTCAGCTCCGCTCGGCAGTTTGCCCTGGGCGCTTCTCTGCGGTCTTTTATGGATGGGTCTTGGAATTGCCGCTTCGTTGCTTCGCACGAAAGGGCGGCAGACGGAATAAATTCAGGAAATAAATAAGACCCTGTCTTCCTTCGGAATACAGGGTCTTTTGTTTTGCGGACAAAGAAGTTATTTGCTTCTTATGAACAGCACACCCAAGGTGGCGGGACCGCAATGGCAGGCGACTGTGCAGCCGGCTTCCGTCTCGTATGTATGAGCGAAATGCCCGTATTTTGCGACGGCGTCGGCGGCGGATTTGAAGTCTTCCGCGGTCACGGGCGTGTGGGTTATAAAAATACGGTCGCGTATTATATCGTCCCTTTCGGAGAGGCGGTCTTTTATATATTCTGAGAGACACTTTGCATAGGAGCCTCGGTATTTTTTTACGACCTGCATTTTCCCGTTTTTGACCTCGATGCAGGGTCTGAGATGGAGGATGTTCGCACCGAGAGCCATGACGGAGCTGCAGCGTCCGCCCCTGACCATATAGTCCAGACGGTCAATGAGAAAGCTCGCTTCCACCCTTTCGGTGAGCTCCCGCAGCTTGGCGCACATGGCGTTTATATCCGTGCAGGTTTTGGCCAGAGCGCAGGCTTCCATGACCACGTGACCCTGGCCCGAGGAAAGGTTTCGGGAATCGATAACGTACACATTCGGGAAATCCTCCGCGGCTATGCGGGCGGTCTGATAGCAGGCGGAAAACTCGGAGCCGATGTTTATATGTACGACCGCGTCATAATCACGCGAGAGCTTTTCAAAAACGGCGCGGTATTCTCCAATGTTTACAGCGGTGGTCGAGCACAGCTCACCGCCGCTGTCGACATGCGCAAAAATATCGGAGGGTCTGATATCAAGACAGTCCTTGAAGTTTTCGCCGTTTTTGACAATAGTAAGGGGAATAATCGTGATGTCGTTATCCCTTATAATCTCCTCGGATAAATCGCAGGTGCTGTCCGAGGTAATTTTTATTTTCATAAACACGTTCCCGCCTTCTGTTATGATTTTCTTATGCAGTATAGAGTTTACGTTGCGATAAAGCAAAAAATCCCTTTTGAGCAACAGGTGTTTCTATAACCATCTTCATATTTTCGCAGAAAGGGGGGATTTGTCAAGGTCTTTGAGGTCGTTTTACGAAAATATTATATAAAGAATTTTAATTATTATTTGCCATTACCCAACCCAACGCGGCGTGGAAGTACGGTTTAGCGAAAAAACGGTAAAATACTATTTAGCTGCGTTTGTTTCCGTCTGAATACGGATGTATAATAATTCTGTCGTAATTTAGTAATTTTTCGTAAGGAGGTAAGATGGCATGCATAATAAATACTCCGAAATTTATCTTGCGGGGGGATGCTTCTGGGGAACCGAGCACTTTCTCAGGCAGGTCGGCGGTGTTGTTGACACGCGGGTCGGTTTTGCAAACGGGAATACGGAGAATCCGAGCTATGAAGAAGTCTGCAGACGCGATACGGGACACGCGGAGACCGTTAAGGTTCTATATGACAAAAAGCTCGCGCCTCTTGACTTTATCTTGGATCTTTTTTATAGAACAATTGACCCTACAAGCCTAAACCGTCAGGGAAACGACAGGGGCACACAATACCGCACCGGGATTTACTTCACGGACGACTCGGATCTTCCCGTGATTCAGAAATCGATCGCGGAGCTTGAAGCACGCCTCGGCAGAACGACAGCAATCGAAGTGCTGCCGCTTCTAAGCTTCTATCCGGCGGAGGAATATCATCAGGCTTATCTCGAAAAAAACCCGAATGGTTACTGCCACATTGAGCCAAAGCTCTTCGAGCTTGCGAAAACAGCGGCACCTAAACCGCGATTTTCAAAACCGGATGACAGTACTTTGAAAGCAAAGCTCAAGCCCTTGCAGTACGAGGTTACGCAGAACTCCGCGACTGAGCGGCCGTTTGCAAACGAATACTGGGATAAGTTTGAGGACGGAATCTATGTTGATGTAACAACGGGAGAACCGCTTTTTGTCTCTGCGGATAAGTTTGAATCGGGCTGCGGCTGGCCAAGCTTTACAAAACCCATCGACAGGGCGCTTATTGATGAGAACACCGACAGCAGCAACGGTATGACGAGAACCGAAGTTCGCAGTAAAACTGGAAACGCACATCTTGGGCACGTTTTCGGGGACGGACCGAATGAATCGGGCGGCATGCGCTACTGCATCAACAGCGCGTCGCTGAAATTTATCCCGAAAAGCCGCATGGTGGATGAGGGCTACGGAGAGTGGCTGAAAACCCTTGAAAGATAACCCAAATATAAACAATGAAATCGCGCCACCCCTTCCACGGGCGGCGCGATTTCGGCCATATAACAGGCATTACTGCTTTTTTGTCGCATCGTTTTGAAGCAAACCAAGACCCTTGTTTGTTATCTGCTCAATAAAAGAGGCGATTTCTTCTGGGCTTTCCTCCATCCCGGTTTGAACCCACGAAAGAACTACCGCGGCGCTGCCGTGCGAGAAGAAGGAATAGATTTTTTCAAGCTCGCTTAAATCGGCTGTCGGAGCGAGAGTTTTCCAGTCCGAAACGCATTTGTCCTGCGCGACGTATAAAACCCGGTTAAGAAAATCCTTGTCCCCGTTTTCGCTGAGAAGAGCCTGAAAAACCGCCCCGTTTTGCTTTATATCGGTGCATATACCAGTCAAAAGCTCCGTAATGCTGTTTGACTTCCAGCCCTTGTCCAGAGAGCTCCGGATAGCTTCGTAAAGCTCGTTTTCAATTCCGGAAAGCATGTCGTAAACGTCGCTGAAGTGAGCATAGAAAGTCGCGCGGTTTATGTCTGCTTTCTCGCACAGCTCTTTGACACTTATTCTGGCTGCCGGCTTTTCCCGAAGGAGCTTAAAAAGGCTGTCTTTCAGAGCCATCTTTGTGTATGCCACTCTGCGGTCCGTTTTCATGTTGTTATTCTCCGTTCCAATTGTAAACTTTTATTGAATTGCCGACATAGTCCCGTGCTTTGTGTGTTATCTTTCGCTTTGCGCTGAGGTGTTTATTGAATAATTTACACGATGTTATTATAATAACATCAGATAAGATAATCAACACTATGTCGGAGTGTTTTTGAAAACCGTATCGAAGGAGGCGGACTGTCTTCATGGGAACCTTATATCTCGTGACCGGGGCAACCGGTCACCTCGGCAACACAATCATACAAAAGCTGATTTTGAGCGGAAAACGCGTGAGGGCTCTCGTGCTTCCGGGCGATAGGCTCCGTGAGCACCTTCCTTACGGAACCGAGCTCTGTTTCGGTGACGTTTTTGACATTGAAACGCTTTACCCGTTTTTTGAGTCGGGCGGAGATGAGCTCATCGTTTTCCACTGCGCCGCGATAATATCAATAACAACGGGGCAGGAGCAGAGAATATACAACATCAACGTTCAGGGAACAAAAAACATCGTTGACCTCTGTGTGAAAAACAAAGTGAAAAAGCTTGTTCATGTCAGCTCCGTCCATGCCATTCCGGTTCTGCCTAAGGGCGAAACCATGACCGAAATAACGGAGTTTTCGCCTCGGAGGGTACGCGGCGTATACGCGAAAACAAAGGCGGAAGCAAGCTCCTATGTGTTGGCCGCCGCCGCTGCGGGGCTGAACGCTTCGATTGTGCATCCCTCGGGAATAATCGGCCCTAATGACAACGGCTGCTCTCCGATGACGGAACTGTTTTTGAACCTCGGTGCAAAGAAACTGCCCGCCTGCGTTACCGGCGGCTACGACTTTGTCGACGTCCGCGACGTTGCGGACGGAATACTCTCCTGCTGCGAAAACGGCAGAAGCGGCGAATGCTATATACTCTCCGGCAACTATATTTCCGTTCCGGTTATCATACGGACTATAAGCGAAGCGATGGGAGTCAAAATTCCGATAACGCTGCCTATCTGGATAGCCAAGGCGGCGGCGCCTTTTGCCGAACTCTATGCCAAGCTGAGCAAAACAACGGCACTTTTCACATCATATTCGCTCTATACGCTTTCGTCAAACTCGCTGTTCTCAAACAAAAAGGCGGAAAAAGAGCTTGGCTTCAAATCACGCCCTTTCCGTGAAACGGTTGCCGACACAGTTAACTGGCTCAAACTGCATAAACGCATCAAGACGACCGGAGTATAAAAACGATAAATAAGGCTGAACGGAACCTATTTGTTCCGTTCAGCCTTATTTCAGCCCTTCTTTTCCTTTGAACGCTTGTCGTTTATGATTCTCATCTCGGCGTCGCCTATCACGGTGACGCCGTTTTCCTTTGCCCAGTCCACGCAGCCCTGCAAAACCAGCCTGAGAAACACACGCGGCACCTTGACGAGCGTTGCGCAGGCGGCATCCGTGAACGTTATTTCGGGGTCTATGCGATTCGCCGCATATTTTACGGAATTGAGATCGACGCCCTTGCTTTTGGGTATCGGCTCGGAAACCGGTCTGCGGAAACGGGAATACCAGAAGCTTTTGGAGTCGCGGTAGCCGTAGTCCACGGGAACCCGTGGGAAGGCGGAGGCCTTTACGCCGTTTATAATGGCGTTATACTGTTTTTCCTTCATAAGAATCTTGTCTACCTTGAGTATGAAATGGCAGCCGAACTTGCTTGTTACACCGTTGAAATCCCTGTAAGGAGGCTCCATACCCTCAAGCTGACCTATGCGGCAAACGTCCTCAAAGGCGTTTTCCAGTTCGGAGGCCCAAGTGCATTCAAAAACCTGATAGGCGCTTGAGATGACAAGCGGACGCTCGCCCCCGCTCTGCCCTTCTTCGAGCCTGAACTTACAGTCCGCCATTTTTTCCGCGGAGGTTTCGCCCGGGAAGCCGAGCCTGACAGCCTCCTTGAAATCGGCGCGCGAGTCCTCAATGAAATTCAGTGCGCAGACACCCGAGCGCAGAAGGTTCTGCGCCGTGTTAGAGCTGTTGCGGCACTCTAAAAGCATGGCGTAGCGATCCTTGCCGGCAATGTAGTAGGGAAAGCAGAGTGAATATGAGCCGATTGAGGTGCTGCCATCCTCGGCAAGCGTCGATATAAGTACGGTCGGCATGGGGAAAAATGCCGAGGTCTGATAAAAATTATCCACTATACGCAGGTCTTTAAAGCTGCTCATTGTTTTTCCTCCTCAGAAAGTTTTTCCGCGTTTTCCAGTATGCGGACACAGTAGCTGCCAAACTGCGCCTGCTCTTTTTCGGATAGACATGACATCACATCCGCAAGCCAGGAGTCATAAATGTGAAGTAAGTCGGCTACAGCCAGTCTGCCCTTTTCCGTAATTGAGAGGCTGTTCTTCCTCCGGTTTTCGGGGTTTCGCTCGCGGCAGACGAAGTCCTTTTTTTCGAGAGAAAGCAGCGCCTTCGCAACTGTTGTCTTGTCCATTTTAAGCGCGCCCGCAACATAGTCCTGCGAAACCTCGCTGTGGAAGCACAGAAAGGCGCATATTATATGCTCTGTGTCCGAAATTCCCGCGTCCCTTATGCGGCTGTGTCCGTATTCCCTGGCGTATTTCATGAAAAGGCTGAAATTTTGAAAATCCATTGTCTCCTCCAAACAGTTGAAATAACAACTGTTGAAACTTCAACTGTTGTTATTATACTCCGCCGCTCTGATAAGTCAAGCGAAAATTTCCTTTTTCAGCGGCCCGCTCAGCGCTTCCGGGAAAAGCGATTGAACAAATACGCGGCTATGGTATAATGTTCGCAAGCGGATATTATACCATAGCCGCAAAGCGGCGAAAGCATAGGCCGACTTATTTTGACTGGAGATGACGAAATGCCGGAAATAAAATCAAAGGCTGAGCTTATTAAAATAATCCTGGAGGACGCCGACGACGAGAAGCTCGAAGAAGACGAAATGATGGCTATGCTTCTGCACCATAAGGTATCAAAAAATCTTAACCGAATTCAAAGCGAGAATCTCACCTTCGGGGCCAGAATGGCGGACGGAATCGCAAAATTTGCGGGCAGCTGGACTTTTATACTCATTTTTATCGGCTGTCTTGTCCTTTGGATAGTGGCGAACACGCTTATACTCGCCAAAGCGTTTGACGTTTATCCGTTTATCCTGCTGAACCTGCTTTTGTCCTGCATCGCCGCAATCCAGGCACCCGTCATTATGATGAGCCAGAACAGGCAGGAGGAAAAGGACAGGCTGCGTTCTCAGAACGATTATGAAACGAACCTTAAATCCGAGATTATTATTGAGGATTTATATCAGAAACTCTCGGCACTTCTGGAAAACCAGGAAAATATTCTCCAGAAACTCTGCAAAACTGAAACCTCTTCCGACAAGCCCGAATAGTCACCGCGCCCGTGAAAGCAAATAATACTGAAGCTACAAGCCGGAGAGGGGTTTTTATTAGTTATCCGTAAACAAGGGTATCGATGTCGAAGGTACGCGGGTTACTGCAGGTCTTCATATAGCTGTCGGTCACCCAGAACCAGGTTTCATTGCAGTAATTCGCCTCATCCGGAATGGGGTCGCTCCAGGTAGAATCTATATTGTACCAGCGTCCGTCTGAGTATATCCTGCTCCAGGCGTGACTTTTGTCGCCGACCGTCCCTGTCATGGCTTCCATCGGAACTCCCGCTAAATTGCAGAGATAGTTGTACATTGCGGTATATCCGAGGCAAACCGCGCTTCCGTTGACCGCCGCGTCATAGCCGTTGTAGAGCGTATAGCTCGTATCATATTTGGTTTGGTATGCCATATATCGGTAAAGAACATATGCCTTTTCCTTGACGGACATCGCGGTCGTAAGCGAGCCCTCGTTATAGAGACCGGTAACTATTTGAGCGCAGGTATCGTTGAAAACCAAAATCTGTCGGGCAATCTCGGCATCCGATATTCCAAAGCTGTTGGAAATCTGCAGTGTAATCGTTGGAGCTGTGCAGTTGCCGGTTTCATCAATGCTGTATCTCGCCGAAATCCTGCATTTGTTAAAGAAGGAATAGTACTCCATATAGTCGAGCACCGCGAAGCGCAATGCGTTCTGAGCATCTCTCATCACCTGCATAAGCTCTTGTCTGTTGCATGATCTGCCAAGCGCGAAGCTCTCTGTCACATCTGTGTTGACCAGCATATAGCTCCAGGCTTTAACATAGTCGTCAAAGGTCGAGAAAGATGAAGGCTTTGCAACCTGATAATGGCTTACGTCCAAAACGGCTGCTGTTGCACCTATGTCAGCAGCGGGCTCGCTCACAGCGCGAGCGGTTGTTAACGGGGCAAGACACGCCAAAAGCGCAATTACAGCAATTGTGCAAATCAGTTTTCTTATTATTCTTACCTTGTACATAAGGCGCCTCCTGTCTGTGTTGAATTTCATGTTCTGCCGGTTCCCGATCAATTATGCTGTCTTCTCATATGTCGGAAAATTCCTTTTCCGCATAAGTAAAAAAATTTCTATCCGACAGCCTTACGACTGCACGAATAGAAACCTATAGCGCGATGTAGCGCTAACCTTCGGCAACCGGGCTATCATAGTCTAAGACCTTAGATCCCGTAGTTTTGCGTCTTTATCTTTCGGTAAATTTGCTATTATCGGTAACGGAGGGTTTTTGGTACTAATCTTCCTCTGGTTACACTGTATTAATATTTAACCAATGCGCAGCAGCAAAACTGTTGATTCTACAGCACTTTTCAACCTTCAAGCCCAGCAAGTCGGAGCCCTGGCGCATCGAAAGTGTTTATACGAAATATGGTATGCCTTTCAAACATTCTCCTTATTAACCATATTTTTCACCTGCGTATTGGGTGTATTAACTAATTTATGGAAAACTTTGAAAATGTACCTTTACAGTCGAATTTGTGTGCTATTATGGCTTTATAGTGTTTTTCCATACTTTATTAAGGAGTGACTGATTTGAATCACGAGTTCAGTGTCAACAGCCCGTTCCTGTTCGCCGCCGCGGGGGTTATCCTCGCCTTGGTAATTGTGCAGTCCGTCTTTTTCCTTGTCCGTGCATGGCGGCAGGCAAAAAAGCTCGGAATCGACGCGGCAAAGCTTAAAAGCGTTGTCAAGTCCAGCGCGATTTTTACCATAGTACCGGCGTTTTCGATCCTTATAGGCGTTATCGCTCTCTCAAAAAAGCTGGGCGTTCCTCTGCCGTGGCTGCGCCTGTCGGTTATCGGTGCGCTCACATATGAAACCGCCGCAGCAGAAGCCGCCGCGGGCGCTGTCGGCACCAGCATCGGCGACACGGCGACGCTTTTGACCGCAAGCCAGTTCTCCACGATTGCCTGGGTCATGACTCTCGGCATCATGGCCGGAGTTATACTTACTCCTCTCATTTCCCGCAGGCTCCTGAGCGGCGTCGACAAGCTGGAAAAACGCGACACGCGCTGGGGCGAGATTCTCATGTCCGCTCTGTTCATGGGCATGATTTCCGCCTTCCTCGGCATGATTTTCGGCAAGGTCGGCGAAGGTCTTACGGGCTGGATACCCGTTTTTGTCATGTTCTCGTCAATGGTCATCATGCTTATCTGCGCGGTGCTCATTAAAAAGTTCAAAATCAAATGGATTGAGGATTATGCCCTGCCGGTTTCCATGATCGGCGCTATGGCTCTTGCTATCCCGATCACAAACGCCGTTAACGCGGCTATCGGATAAGGAGGGGAAAACATGAAATTTCGAGATATGAGCTACGATGACGGCACCCATTTCTGGGGACGCATCTGGATGTGGGGCATGGGCATAGTGCTTTTAATGTTTCCCACCGCAATCTGCCTTTACTTTAACGCATGGCCCGAGGCAAGCGGTTTTCTGAAAGGTCTCCTCGCAATCGCGCCCATGTTCTGGGCAGTCGGAACAATAGAAGTCCTGACCTATGTGCCGATGCTCGGCGCAGGCGGAAGCTATCTGGGCTTTATAACCGGAAATCTCACGAACCTCAAAGTCCCCTGCACGATTACCGCCCTGAACAAGGTCGGCGCAAAGCCCGGCACGCCCGAGGGCGAGGTCGTCGGAACAATTGCCGTCGCGGTTTCGAGCATAGTCACCACGACGATTATCTTCATAGGGGTTCTGCTGATTGTTCCGCTCACGCCGATTCTGGACAGTCCCGCTCTTAAGCCCGCCTTTGATCAGATACTGCCCGCTCTGTTCGGCGGACTGGGTGTCGCGCTTATAGGGCAGAACCTGAAGGTTTCGATAGCGCCCATTCTCTCAATGGTTATTCTCTTTGTATGCGTGCCCTCGCTCGCACCGAGCGGAGCGATATTTGTGCCGGTGGCAGCTGTAATCGCCATTGCCGCCGCGCGTCTGATGTATAAAAAAGGCTGGCTGAAATAAGCGTGGCCAGACATAATTCTTCAGCAGCGCTGTGAAAGGAATGTTCGGAAAATGATTGGCTACATAATCGGCTATACTCTTCTTGCTCTCTTAATCGCGCTCGTTGCCGTACTTGTCGTCCGCACCCTAAAATTCAAGCCCCGCACCCAGACTCCCGTTCCGTCGACCGAAGTTCAAATCGACGCCGAAAGAGCCTCGCTGGACCTCGCCGAAATGCTCCGCTGCAAAACCGTCTCCCATGCGGACGCCGCTTTGGACGACGAGTCCGAATTTTTGAAATTTGAGCTGCTGCTTCCCCTGCTCTTTCCCCGTGTTTACAGAACCTGCGAATATGAAAGGCTTAATCCGCGCGCGCTGCTGTTCCGCTGGACTGGCAGCACAGACGCCGCCCCGGTCATATTCATGTCGCATTTCGACGTCGTTTCCGTAAATGAGGCCGAGTGGTCGCGCCCCGCCTTCGACGGCATCATTGAAAAAGGCGAAATCTGGGGTCGCGGTGCGCTCGATACAAAATCGACGCTTCTGAGCGTTCTTTTCTCGGCGGAAACCCGCATTGCGGAAGGCTTTGTACCCGAGCGCGATTTCTATTTCTGCTTCGGCGGAGACGAGGAAGTGCTCGGCGGCGGAGCCCCCTCTATTGTTGACGAGCTTGAAAGACGCGGCGTCAGGCCCTGTCTCGTTCTGGACGAGGGCGGCGCGATAGTCGACAATGTTTTTCCGGGCGTTACAAAGCCGTGCGCTCTCATCGGCATCGGCGAAAAGGGAAACTGGAACCTGAAGCTCAGGACCGTCTCAAAGGGCGGGCACGCCTCGGCGCCTCCTGCTGATTCCCCTGTCGATATACTCGCCTATGCCTGCCGGAGAATACACGACCATCCCTTCGATTTCCGTATTACGCAGCCCGCGATGGAGATGTTCTCAAATCTTGCTCCCCATTCCACGTTCCTCTACAAGATGATTTTCTCGAACCTCTGGCTTTTCAAACCCGTTCTGAACCTCATCACAAAGAAGAACGGCGGCGAGCTCAACGCCATGCTGCGGACAACCGTTGCCTTCACGATGGCCGAAGGCAGCAGCGGCGCCAATGTCCTACCGAGTGAAGCGAGCCTCACGATGAATGTCCGCCTGCTCGAGGGCGACACCAAGGAAACTGCGCTTGCCAGAATTAAGAGAATTGTCGGGAAAGATTCGATAGAGTATATCCCGCTTTCGGGCTCCGACCCGTCGAAGGCCTCCTACACAAACTGCATGGGCTATCTGGCGCTCGAGCGCGCCATTAAGGAGAGCTTCCCCGGTGTTCTTATATCTCCCTACCTTATGATCGCGGGAAGCGACTCACGACATTATATGCGGATTTGCGACAATGTTTACCGTTTTTCGGGAATGTTCCTTTCCGCCGAGGAACGCGGCATGATACACGGAAAAGACGAAAGGATATCCGTCGGCAAGCTCGCCGACACAATAAAGTTCTACTATCGGCTGATAGGTATACTTCAGGATATCGACTAGGTCAAAGCATATGGCACATCGGTTATAAAGCCGATGTGCCTTATTTCATCTCTTGTTGATAACGGTGTCCATATATTCCGAAACCAGAATTTCGATTTCCTTTTCGGACTTGTAGCGGAAATCCGTGTTGTCCACGTCAAGCATGAGTATCGGCATCCCGTATCTCTTCGAAACCACGTCCGATACCATTTTGGTTGAGGCCCACGAGTGCCGGCAGCCTCTGTTTCCCAAAAACATAAGGACATCCGGTTCGAAATCACGGAGCAGAGTCTCAATCGAGTCGATAAGCTCCTCGCCGGAAACTCCCGCTCCGTGCGCCATGGAGCCTTCCTGCATTCTCCGGCTCATCACGCTCAGGCAATCCTTTCTGTCGTCGGGCTTCGTGAAGCTCTCCCGTTTTTCAAAGCAGAAGCCGTCCGCAACCGTAACGGCGCCGTAGGCTCTTTCTAGCACGGACGTAAGACCTGATGCCTGCCGCAGCAGGTTATGAAGCATCAGCACCCTGTGCTTTTCACCGTCAGGACAGGGCGAAAAGTCCTTTTTTATTCTCTCCTTGCAAAGCGTAATCTCGCCTTCGAGGAGCTTCGCCATTTCTTCTGTCGGACCGAAGGCGTTCATCATTTCATTCCAGACCGTAGTGCGCGAGGACATGGGGCAGGGACGTGCTCTGCGAAGCCGCACGCATTCCTCAAGAAGCTCCGCCGACCGGTTATAGAGCTCCGCGCGATATTTAACCTGCTCCCAATCGAGGCTGACGCCCGTTACTCCCTCCAGAAATTCGATGAGCATTTCGAGCTGTGTTTCAATGTAGCGGAGCGTCTTTTCGTTTCTTCGCTGTGGGACGTCGAAATGAAAAACCGGCACGTCCATATATCGGTCCATTTCAGTGCAGGCGGCGCGCGCGCTGTCGCAGAGAATGGGCATCGTCACATAGGCGTCGGGTTCAAGTCCGAGGTTTTTCGAAAGCAGAATACCCATATTCGTCTTTTGCCGCGAGCACAAAGCGCAGTTCGCGCGCGTTTCCGTGACGTTTATGAGCTTTGCCGTCAGCTCGGCGTTCTCCGAGATACGGGACGGAATAAGGTCAAGGTAAAGCGGCACGCAGTCCAGCGCATATATAAGCTCAAGCGGCACGGGTCCATTTATAAATATCAGCTTCTTCCCGTTGCTTTGAGCGTCGCGTACCATTTCCCAGTATTTGAGGTCGCCCGGACCGTCGCCGGAGTCAGAAGCGGACATTTCGCAGATGTAATCGATAAGGCGCATTTTTCCGCTCATAGCAAAATCGGCTTTTATTAAATCTTCTGTCATCGGTTGTCCTCCAAATCGCGTATTCAAAATAACTCGATTGTCCCAGTATAAACGCCTCAGATTTTAATTATCCTATATTCAACTGAAAAAGCAAGCTCTGTTTTTCGTCTTGAGGCCGATTTTTATGCCGCCGAAATGAAATTCCTGTAACAAAAACAAAAAAATCTGTTGTAATCCTATTATCCCTATAGTATAATAGGGTTAATGAAAGGGGGCGATAGAAGGTGAAGGTCACAACCAAGGGACGCTATGCACTGCGAATCATGGTCGATCTGGCACAGCAGCATTCCGAGGCTTTTGTCCCGCTCAAGGAAATCGCCGAGCGGCAGGAGCTTTCCGAAAAATACGCTGAAATGATCATAGGGCTTTTAAGCAAGGCCGGTCTTGTTTTCAGTTCACGCGGCAAGGGCGGAGGCTACAAGCTGGCAAAGTCCGCGGATAAATACTCTGTCGGCTCCGTGCTCAAAGCCTCGGAGGGCAGTCTGGCTCCGGTCACCTGCCTTGAGCTGCCTGAAAACATCTGCCCGAATGCCGGACGCTGCGAGGCGCTTCCCATGTGGAAAGAACTTGACCGAAGAATCGACGAATATCTGGAAAGTGTTTCAGTCGCCGATCTCGTCAAGCAGTCCGATGCTTCAAAGAGCTGCACCTGCATCGAAGCTCACGGTATATGACAAAATAAGCAGGCTAAATGAAAAAAGCTCTTCCGGTATTGACAAGTTGGAATCATGGTGTTATTGTCCTATTAGTTCTATAGGAATAACTGAATTTAGTGTCTCTGCGGCGGCAAGGAGGGTGTGCAAATGCAAATCAAAGAGCTTCAGGAGGAAATACTGAAACTTAAAAGGGAAAAGGACATCTGTATCCTCGCCCATTCCTATCAGGCAAGGGAAATAACCGAAATTGCCGATTTCACGGGAGACTCCTTCGGGCTGAGCGTCGCGGCGGCGCGTGCGCCGCAGAAAACCGTTATAATGTGCGGTGTGCGCTTTATGGCGGAAACTGTCAAAATCCTCTCTCCTGAAAAGAAGGTTTATCTCGCCAATCCTCTCGCAGGCTGCCAGATGGCGGACCAGATGGACAAACAGCTTATTGAGCAGGTCAAAGAGCGATATCCCGACTATACGGTCGTGTGCTATATCAACACCACGTCCGAGCTGAAAACAGTCTGCGATGTCTGCGTGACCTCGTCCTCGGCGGTCAAAATCATCGGAAAGCTCCCGAATAAAAATATACTTTTCATTCCCGATAAGCAGCTCGGCGCCTATGTCGCAAAGATGCTGCCGGATAAAAACATCAAGCTCCTGCAGGGCGGATGCCCGACTCACTTAAGAGTGGGAATGCGCGAGGTAAGAAAAGCGAAAACCCTCCACCCCGAAGCACTCCTTCTTGTTCATCCCGAGTGCCGTCCGGAGGTTACGGAATCTGCCGACTTCGTCGGCTCCACCACAGCAATCATGGACTACGCCAAAAAATCTTGCGCAAGGGAATTCATTATAGGAACGGAGCTCTCAATACTCAACCATCTCCAGTACGAATGTGCGGAAAAGGACTTCTATCCTCTCTCAATCGACCTTGTTTGCCACAACATGAAGGTCACGACGCTGGCTGATGTGTATAACTGCGTCAAAGGTACCGGCGGAGAGGTAATTGAGCTCGACGAGGAAACAAGATTAAAAGCGAAAATTTGCATCGATCGAATGATCGAGCTTGGATAAAAAACTAAAAAGGAGAACTAAAATGAACGTTTATGCAGACAACGCGGCAACAACAAGGGTAAGCAAGGCTGCGCTTGACTCAATGCTTCCGTGTTTTACCGAAACCTACGGCAACGCTTCCAGTCCGCACCACATAGGACAGGAGGCGGCGAAGCTGCTCATCGCGTCCAGAAAAACCATTGCTGATTTAATCGGCGCGGAGCCGAGCGAAATCATCTTCACCTCCGGCGGCAGCGAAGCGGACAACCAGGCACTCGTCACCGCGGCAAATTTGGGCGCCAAGAAGGGTAAAAAGCACATAATCTCAACCAAATTTGAGCACCATGCCATTCTCCACACGCTGAACAAACTTGAAAAAGAGGGCTTTGAGGTAACTTATCTCGATGTGTATGAAAACGGCGTCGTAAGGCTCGAGGACGTCGAAAAGGCGATACGCCCCGATACGGCGCTTGTGACCGTTATGTACGCCAACAATGAAATCGGCACCATCCAGCCGATCACAGAAATCGGCGCGCTCTGCAAGGAAAAGGGCGTACTTTTCCATACGGACGCCGTTCAGGCGGCGGGGCATCTTCCCATCAACGTAAAAGAGCAGAACATCGACATGCTGTCTCTCTCCGCTCATAAATTTCACGGTCCGAAGGGCGCCGGAGTTTTCTTCGTAAGAAGAGGCATTCCGATAAGCGCGATTATCGAGGGCGGAGCTCAGGAACGCGGCAAGCGCGCCGGAACCGAGAACATCCCCGCGATAGTCGGCATGGCGGCGGCTTTGCAGGAAGCCTGCGACAATATGGCCGTTAATATGCCCAAGGTACAGGCTCTGCGTGATAAGCTCATAGACGGTCTTCTCAAAATGGACGAAGTAATACTGAACGGTGACAGGGAAAACAGGCTTCCCGGCAATGTGAACGTTTCGGTCAAGGGCATCGAAGGTGAAAGCCTTCTGATGATGCTCGATATTCAGGGCATCTGCGCCTCCTCGGGCTCCGCCTGCACCTCAGGCTCGCTCGACCCCAGCCATGTCCTGCTTGCAATCGGGCTCATTCACGAGGTCGCGCACGGCTCGCTGCGCCTGTCACTCAGCGAATACAACACCGAAGAGGAAATCGACTACATTCTTGAGAAGCTTCCGCCCATCGTGGAACGGCTGCGGTCGATGTCCCCGGTCTGGAAAAGAATGAAGGAGGTAAAATAGGATGCTGTACAGCGAAAAAGTAATGGATCATTTCACAAATCCCCGAAATGTCGGGGAGATTGAAAACGCGGACGGCGTGGGAGAAGTCGGCAACGCAAAATGCGGCGACATAATGAAGATTTTTCTCAAGATAGACGACGGCATAATAACCGACGTTAAATTCAACACCTTCGGCTGCGGCGCCGCAATCGCTACAAGCTCAATTGCAACTGAAATGATTATGGGCAAGAGCATCGACGAGGCGCTCAAGCTCACGAACAAGGCTGTCGCCGAAGCCCTCGACGGTCTGCCACCCGTTAAGATGCACTGCTCCGTACTCGCCGAGGAGGGCGTGCGAATGGCGCTTTTGGATTACTACACGAAGCGCGGAGAGGAAATGCCCGAGGAATGCCGCCCCAAGTGCGGCGGCGACTGTTCCGAATGCGAATAAATCCCCGGAAAACAGTCCGACCCTGCCGCAGGCCTGCTTTCTGCCCATCGGCAGAACATGTCTCCTTAAAAGTGTCTGCGCGCCAGGTCCTCCGCTAACCCCCCGGGTGGGTTGCGGTAATCGATATCTTATTTTATAATATAGAGAAGAAGCATTCGATTTAGTAATTCTTGGAAGGAGTTTTAATATGCACGAAGATCATACACATCCCCATGAACACGAGCATGATCACGCCCACGAGCATACGCACGACCACTGCGCCCACGGGGATGAGAAGGCTCAGTCGGCGGAGGAAAACGTCGCTCTGCTGAAATACATGCTCGAGCACAACCGCCACCACGGAGAGGACCTGCACGAGCTTTACCACGCTCTTGAGGGGGCTGGTAAAACCGCGGCCGCAAAGCTTGTCTCCGAGGCCCTGCATTACTTTGACCACGGCAACGATAAGCTCGCCGAGGCCCTAAAACTTTTGTAAAACAAGCGCGGCTAAGCGCACGGGAGGCTAATATGTGTCTTTCAACAGCATATGAGGTCGGCGGCGGAAGCGAAAAGTTCATCACCGACAGGATAACAAACGTCAGCATCGAAGGAGAAAAAGTCAAGCTCACAACTTTGTTCGGAACACAGACAGTCGTTGAAGGTCTGCTTAAAAGTGTTGACCTGGAAAAAAACGTTATATTCATTGAGACAAAGCAGTGAATTTCCCCAGTTTTCTTTCGAACACAAGGCATTTTTTCGGCTCATAGGACGAAACTGTCAATTTTCAGTTAATTAAGCCTTGACAAATTCCAATCGGTAACTTATTATTTGCTCAAGCAAGGGCGCTGTAAAGTAATTTACAGCGCCCATTTTGCATCCTTCCGTTTCTCAATAATTCATAAAATAAACAGAATAACGGTACGGGTGCATATATTGCTATATATATTGCATTTAGGCATGACAAAGGGGTCATAATCGAGCAGCCGGGGAAACGGCTGCCGATTGTGGCCCGTTTTTTCGCAACCGGAAGGAAAATTCAATTTAAGGAGGTTTATGCATGAAAAACAAGGTATCCGAACCTTACGTAGGAAAAGAAAAGCTGCTCCCGATTGTAACGCTTTATGTGGTGTCAGGCGTCATCATCCTTATCGGAGCCGCGTTCAGCATTTTCAGCATCGTTAACGACATCAGCCTTCCCGTTCTGTCCTCGCAGATTCCCGGCGCGGTTTTCGGCGTGGTCATGATTTTCCTCGGAATCAGGTATCTGATTTCGGTGAAAAAGCTCAAGGCGGAGGTTTTCAAATCCACCTCGAGTTTTTCATGGAGCAATTTCAAGAAAGTAAAGAGCTCCAAATCTTAGGTGAACAATTTTTTGTTGATATTATATTTGAGGGGTGTAAAAATGAAAGTATTTCGAAAAATGTTCGGTGTGCTCCTGGTTGTGATGCTGATTGCTTCTCTGTTTGTAATCACCGCGTCCGCCGAGGGAGCCGACCCCAGCGGCGCATCCTATGTTGCGACCACCGGCAGCGAAACTCTGCAGGATGTCGCAACGGTTGCAAACAAGGCCTATTACGGCGCAAACTTTACCTGGGTAATGATTTGCGCGTTCATGGTCTTCTTCTTCCAGTGCGGCTTCGCAATGGTTGAAACGGGCTTCTGCCGCGGAAAGAACGCAGCGCACACGATGACGATGAACTTTATGGTCTTCCTCGTCGGCGCTGTCGGCTATTTCCTCGTAGGCTTCGCTCTCCAGATGGGCGGCTCGGGCGGTGCTGCCGGTCTCGGAACCGGTGGCTCGGCTCTCAACGCTATGCTCTCGATTCCCGGTCTCGGCGGAATTGTGGGCTACAAGGGCTTTGCGCTCAGCGGTACTTACGACGCGGGCATCTACGCGCTGTTCTTCTTCCAGATGGTGTTTATGGACACAACCGTCACTATCCCTACCGGCGCAATGGCAGAGCGCGTAAAGTACTCCGCAGTCGTAATCATCTCGTTTTTTATTTCGATGTTCCTGTATCCTTTCTTTGCAAACTGGGTATGGGGCGGCGGCTGGCTCGCAACTCTAGGCGCGAATTTCGGCTTAGGCCACGGCGTTGTTGACTTCGCAGGTTCCGCAGTCGTTCACTCCATGGGCGGTATGCTCGCTCTGGCGGGCGCAATCGTTCTCGGTCCCCGCATTGGCAAGTTCAAGAAAGACGGTACCGCAAGGGCCTTCCCCGGGCATGATATTCCGATGGCTATCATCGGCACCATCATTCTGTTCTTCTGTTGGTTCTCGTTCAACGCAGGCTCCACGCTCAACGCTTCCGACTTCAGGCTCGCGGTAGTTGCGACGAACACCATGATAGCCGGCGCTGTCGGCGGTCTCGTTGCAATGTTCTATATGTGGAAGAAGTTCGGCAAGCCCGACCCTTCCATGACGGCCAACGGAACTCTCGCAGGTCTTGTGGCAATCACGGCTCCCTGCGCCTTCGTAAACGGCATCTCTGCAGCCATCATCGGTCTTATCGCTGCAATCCTCGTCTGCGTTGCCGTTCCCTTCATTGAAAACAAATTCAAGATCGACGACCCCGTCGGCGCAATCTCCGTTCACGGCGTCAACGGCTTCTGGGGTGTTCTTGCTCTCGGTCTCTTTGCCGACGGAAAATACGGCGACGGCATAAACGGCGTAGCCGGCGGCGTTACCGGTCTTTTCTACGGCGATGCATCCCAGTTTATTGCGCAGCTCATTTGCATTGCGGTCCTCATCGTATGGGGCTTCGGCGTATCCTTCCTGTTCTTCAAGATTCTCGATAAGGTCTGGGGGCTTCGTATTTCTCCCGAGGCCGAGCTTGAAGGACTTGACATTCCCGAAATGGGCGTCCTCGCCTACCCCGACAGTGCGATGGTCCGCGGTGACCTCGACTTTGATTCCTCCGACAACGCCGAAATTAAGCAGCTCAAGAGATTCGGCTACAGCACACCCAAAAAGCAGCCGGCTCCCAAGGCTCCCGCTACCGTCGAGAAGGCAATCCCCGTCGAACTCGTAACCGCTCCTAAGACCGCCGTTGCTTCCGACATAAAGATGACAAAGATAGAGATCATCACGAAGCAGTCGAAGTTCGAGGCTTTGAAAATCGCAATGAACGAAATCGGCGTCACGGGTATGACGGTAACCCAGGTTCTCGGCTGCGGTATGCAGAAGGGCAAGACTGAGTTCTACCGCGGCGTTGAAACCGAGGTCAACCTCCTGCCCAAGGTGCAGGTCGAAATTGTTGTCGCAAAGGTGCCTGTCAGAACGGTCATTGAAACGGCAAAGAGCGTGCTTTACACCGGACACATCGGCGACGGCAAGATTTTCGTCTATGACGTCGAGAACGTCGTAAAGGTCCGCACCGGCGAAGAGGGCTATGACGCCCTGCAGGACGAAGAATAGCTTTTCATCATTGTTTTTTCAATATACCTCAGCAGCCTGCGGTAACGGGCAACTCCACCCGTTACCGCATTTTTTAAAGAGAAGGAGCCCTTTTCAAAGCGGGCTTCTTCTCTTTTTGTCTATTCGCGGCGGCTCCGCATAGAATAAGCAGAGGTGATGAGCTGTGTGCGATTTCAAATGTATTCCCGGAGGTCGGCTTGCCTATATAGCGTCGACTGTTGCGATAGCCATAGCGGAGGAGATTTCGGACAACGACGAGCTGAATGTGCTCGCCCTTTTGGTAACGCTTGTCGGCGACAATCTGTCCCTCATCTCCGCGCAGAGGGCGGCGTGTCCGCCGAAAAAGGAGGATTGCTAGAGCTCAACGGTCTTTGTGGCAATGTTCCGGCAAAAAGCTTTGTCGTGCTCGACGAAAAGGAGCGTAGGTTTATACTCAAGCAGCAGCTTTTCAATTTGCATTCGTGAGATAACGTCGATGAAATTCAGCGGCTCGTCCCATACATAAAGGTGCGCTCTGCGGCACAGGCTCGCCGCGAGCAGCACTTTTTTCTTCTGTCCGCCGCTGAAATCCTCCATGTCCTTTTCAAACTGTACCCTCGAAAAGTCAAGCTTTCGGAGCATTGCCTTGAAAAGGCTCTCGTCCAGCCCGTTTTCGCGCGCGTAGCCAGAAAGGCTGCCGCTCAAAAACGCCGTTTCCTGCGGCACATATGAAATAATCAGCTGACTTCCCATATTAAGCTCGCCCGTATATTCCATAGGCTCACCGCAGATGAGCTTGAGGACGCTTGATTTTCCGCTGCCATTTTTTCCGCAGAGCGCTATCCTGTCGCCCTGCCTTATCTCGAAGCCGACATTTTCACAAACGGGCTTTCCGCTGTAGAATATTCTGATATTTTTGAGTTCAAGAAGCCTTTCGGAATGATATTTCAGAGTTACGAGCTTTATTTCATCGCTGTCCTCAAGGTTTTTAAGGAGCTTCGACTTTTCCTCAATTGCGGCGTATTGCCTTTCTCCGATTGCCTTCGCCCTGCTCATCATTTTT
>Ga0074193_1001457_pt1 | contig 28429 bp, 24 predicted proteins | sample EPASupsiteHSE605_FD_64523 | JGI IMG/M metagenome (GOLD analysis project Ga0074193, IMG submission 64523) | Bioremediated contaminated groundwater from EPA Superfund site, New Mexico - Sample HSE6-05 | ecosystem: Environmental > Aquatic > Deep subsurface > Groundwater > Contaminated ... | reverse complement strand
TCAACGCTGAAGCGTTGTGTGTCTGCTTATGGATCCGTCACCGGATCCGTACATCAGGCTTGGTATGCATTCACTGTTTAGTTTTCAAGGATCATTTGAATTCGGGCAAATAAATAACCCTCATTCTCTTCTGGATTGATGAGAGTTGATTTGGAAACTATATGTTTCAATATCAACCGGAGTTACATCATACCATTTCAATATCTTCTTGTCAACAGCCCTTCATTAGGTCGTACCTAGCATGTCGGGTGAGGTGACGCTTGTTATCTTACCATTTTTACTTTGCTTTTGTCAAGCATTCTTAATAATTTATAGCAACCCTCATAGGGAGCTCATTTAATATAACATATCTATATGTATGATTCAAATCGACTAAGTGGCTGACAACGTCAAAATTTATATACCTCAGTGGGTTTATGGTCCGATAGCGCAGTAATGCATTTGTTTATAAACAATTGTTCATTGATTGCACTCTTAAGGCAATATTAGCCTAGATAAATATACATCTTTTAGCTATCCGAAAATTATATGATTTTTAGCCGCACTACTAGTTGTGAGGAGTTCGGCGGAAAACAGCATTTCAACTAAATTTGTCAACTACGTAATACTTGGAAATAAACTTACTATTTCCACTATTTGATTTTGTATATACACGTCTTTATAAACCTGATAGGATGGTACTGTTAATTTTATAAAGAGGTGTTTAAATTGGAAAAAATAGCTTTATTAAATCGTATTCAGAACTTATCTTCGCTTGTTCATTGCCACGATCTCACACAATATCGTTTGTCTGACGTTGCCATTGAAGAAATGAAACGTACTTTAGACGAAATAACCGAGCAATATATTACAGCCTACTGTTAAAGATCGGACTTACGTCCGATCTTTTTCCTATTGCGGATCTTTGTAGATATAACTCCTTGTCACCTACCTACGCACCAGCCATAACCAACATTACCTACACTTATCTTTTTCACTTGTTTGCATTAAAATTTCCCACTGCCCCATTTTTTCATTCAAGCTAAGCGTTAAAGCTGTATATGTATTAGATAGTTCGTTCATTTTCTCATAATTGGCACATATTCTTTCATCGTTGAGCAACTGCTCAACTTTTTTTATTTCCTCTTCCACTGCAGCTATTTCCTTTTCCATCTGTGCAATACTTTTAGCATAATTTGTTTTCTGTTTTTCTTTAGTGGGAGCTTTAAGCTGTTTCGTAGTTTCAGTAACTTGCTTTATATTACTTTGCGTAATGTATCTTTCGCGTTTTTTAATTTGATAGTAAGTATAATCACCTACATAATCGCAAATTTTCCCTTGCTCAATTTCTAACACCCTGTTAACCGTTTGATCCAAAAAGTATCGATCATGGGAAACCACCAAAAAGGTTCCTGTGTAATTTTGCAAAGCCTTCTCAAATGCCTCTTTTGAGGGAATATCAAGATGGTTGGTAGGTTCATCGAGCACAAGAAAGTTGGATCCGGAAAGCAGTAATTTCAACATCACAATACGCGCTTTTTCGCCGCCGCTTAACTCGCCAATCCGCTTAAACACGTCGTCTCCATGAAATAGAAATACGGCTAAATATTTACGCGCTACATTTTCAGTAAAACCATATTCATTTACAATTTCCGCAAGCACACTATTGCTAGCTGTTATATTCTCATGGTGCTGCGAAAAATAGCCGATTTTCACTTTAGAGCCTATTCGCACTTGTCCACTGGCTGGCTTTAGCGCCCCGGTTATTAATTTTAATAAGGTTGTTTTACCCGCCCCATTCGGCCCAATAAGTGCAACCCCTTCTCCTCTTCGTATCGAAATTGTAATGCCCGTTAGTACAGTTCGATCTCCAAAGTTTTGATTAATATCCGTTAAATGCAATACCTTTTCCCCGCTCAACATGGCTGGTTCAAAGATAATATCCGAAAGCGCCTGGGTCTCCCCTGGTTTGGATAATCTATCTAGCCGCGAAAGTTGGCTTTGCCTGCCTCTGGCCTGTTTTGATTTGATCCCTGCCCGGTATTTATCCACAAAAGCCTCGGTTTTCTCGATCCACTGTTGTTGTTTCTGATATGCCCGTTGTTCTGCTTCTTGCTGTTCCTCTTGTAAATACATAAACCTGGAATAATTCCCGGGGTATAGTGTACCACGACCTTGCTCCATAGCAAAAGTCTTGTTCGTAACACGATCCAGGAAATAACGATCATGGGATATGACAGCCATCCCCCCGCTATATTCCCGTAAAAACCCCTCTAACCACTCTACCATCTCTATATCCAGATGATTGGTAGGCTCATCAAGCAGCAGTATATCTGGCTTTCTTAACAGCAGTCGCGCTAAAGATAATCTTGTTTTCTCACCGCCACTGAGTGTAACTACTAATCGTCCTTCATCTGTTTCCCTAAAGCCTAAACCACGAGCAACCCGTCTTACATTAAATTCAATGTTGTAACCATCCGCCCGTTCAAAACGTTCCACACAGCAACTGTATTCTTTCATAATCTCATCAAGATGATCGTTATTTAAGTTGCTCATCTCATCTGCTAGCTTATCCATGCATTCTTTTTGGTAAATGACATCGGAAAAAACGTCCATAAGCTCATCCCAAATTGACCCGGATGCGGACCAATCGGTAGTCTGCTGTAGATATCCTATTCGTATACCGTCCGCTCGGAAAATCTCGCCCGTATCAGGAATTTCTTCTCCAATTAGACACCGAATCAGCGTCGTTTTTCCAGCACCATTAGCGCCAACGATACCAATATGGTCGCCTGCTTCAAGTTGTAATGAAATATTCTCAAATATTACTTTTGCGCCATATGCTTTTGAAATACCGTTTAATTGTAAAAGCGCCAAAACAATACCCCCTTGAGAAACTGTTCTATCTAAAATCTCCGTTAGCTTCGTCTTTTTAAGTATTAGCAAACTCCCTGCACGCTGAATAGCATATATTAGCTATTGCTAGGGGGGATCATTTTGCCACTAACCTTGGTCAAAAGTCTTCACGATTGCTTGATTTCTATAATCTTCATGTCCAAAATGTACGAATATCTGGCCGCTAATACACAAAGTGAGCCGGCTCAGCGACTTCTTAAAAAGTTCGCAGAAGATGAGAAAAATAATTTGGCAATGATAAGCACACTTTACGAGGCAGCCACAGGAACTCTTTTCTTAGCCCCGGAGCTTCCCCAAATCACCCTACCAGATTATCATACAGCTTTACTTGAATGCATTATTCATGAATTTGCTGCCATTGATAACTATAAGACGCTTTCTACTAAATTGCAAGTAGCAGATCTAGGTGTAAGTCTTCACCAACTGCTTCAGTGTAAAGTACGCCATGGATATGGCCTTTTAGTGCTAATTACTCCTGATGATATTTCATTAGACCCTTCCAACGTCGCTACTAACTTATCTGCTCACGCCAAAAGAGACATTTGAGAACCCTGCCCAGGGCTCTACAAATGTCTCTTCTTATCACACTCTTATAATGCTTCTTAGAAGGCTATCAATCTTTAAAGACATCTACTTTTCAAGTAGGTAATCCTTATTACGCGACCGGATAGTTGATTAGCCACTGGTTGTCCCAAAGTTTGACTCAATTAGACAATTTCAATCGCTGTAACTTGCTAGCCTCTTATATGCTGCAATTCTCTCTTTGGCATCTTCTTCTGTTTTTGCAAACAGAGCTTCAGCAGCTTCTGGGTATTTATATTTTAAAGATGAATAACGCACCTCACCCATGAGGAACTCTCTGAAACTAGCAGTCGGCTCTTTGGATTCCAGAATAAACGGATTTTTTCCTGCTTCTTTAAGCTGAGGGTTAAATCTATACAATGACCAGTAGCCAGCTTCAACGGCCCTCTTCATTTCAACCTGAGCATATCCCATGCCGTTCTTTAAACCGTGCCCAATACAAGGAGAATATGCAATTATCAGAGACGGACCTGGATAAGCTTCAGCCTCAGCAAGTGCTTTCAGCGTTTGAGCTTGGTTTGCACCCATGGCAATTTGAGCCACGTAAACATACCCATAACTCATTGCCATCATGCCCAGATCCTTCTTCTTGGTACGCTTACCGCTGGCGGCAAACTGAGCAATAGCTGCAGTAGGGGTGGCCTTCGAAGACTGACCGCCAGTATTGGAGTATACCTCTGTATCTAATACAAGGACGTTTACGTCTTCTCCGGTTGCAAGAACATGATCTAAACCGCCGTAACCAATATCATAAGCCCAGCCGTCTCCACCAAATATCCATTGTGATCTCTTAACAAAGTAACCCTTGAAATCGTAGATCTCGTTAAGCAATGCGTCACTGCCCTTTTCAGCCGCAAGCAGTGCGGTAAGTTTATCTGCTCTATCCCGTGTACCGGCGCCAGTATCCTTATTAGCAACCCAGGCTTCCATGGCTGCTGATAACGCAGTGCTAATTTCGGTGCTCATTGCTTGACTCATTTGATCAGCAAGTCTGTCACGAATATGTTGCACGCCGATATTCATACCCAATCCATATTCTGCATTATCTTCAAACAGGGAGTTCGCCCATGCCGGGCCCTGTCCTTTGTGATTCGTTGCGTAGGGCATCGATGGTGCACTGGCACCCCAGATTGAAGAACAACCGGTGGCGTTAGCAATCATCATGCGATCCCCAAATAATTGAGTAATTATCTTAACATACGGAGTTTCTCCACAACCAGCACAGGCACCGGAAAACTGAAACAGTGGTTGTTCGAACTGGCTGCCCTTTACGGTTTCTTTATTCACCGGATTTGCCTTGGGTTCAACATTTAAAGCATAAGCAAAAAGAAGTTGCTCATTCATCTGGCTTTCAAGCGGTTTCATTACAAGCGACTTTTCTTTAGTCGGGCAAACTTGAATACATGTTCCACAGCCGGTACAATCAAGCGGCGAAACAGCCATCTTGTAATTCAGACCTTTAGCCCCAATCGCTGGCTTTGTTACAAAACCTTCAGGCGCACTACTGACTTCGGCATCAGTAGCCAGCACCGGTCTAATACACGAGTGCGGGCACACAAAAGCACATTGGTTACATTGGATACAAGTTTCAGGCATCCATTCCGGTACGGTTAGTGCAATCCCACGCTTTTCATAAGCCGAAGTACCAGTTGGGAAAGTACCGTCTTCCATGTGAGCGAATGCGCTCAACGGCAGTTTGTCCCCTTCTTGTTTATTCATTGGCACAAGAATATCTTTGATGAATGCCGGTACGTTTGTCTGATTGATGGAGCTACACGCACATTCCATTTTTGCAACATCATCTGGAGTATCTTGCGCTGTTTTCCATGACTCAGGAACGGTAACTTGTACAAACGCATTAACACCTTGATCAATAGCAGCCATATTCATGTCTACTATTTTTTGCCCTTTGCTGCCATACGTGACAACAACAGCATCTTTCATATATCTAATGGCATCCTCTATTGGAATAATATTCGCTAGTTTAAAAAATGCGGCTTGCATAACCATATTAATTCTGCCGCCTAGACCAATATCTTTGGCAATCTTAACGGCATTAATAATATAGACCTTAATACCACTATTAGCGATATAGCGCTTCATGGTTGCAGGTAACTTTTCATCCAATTCTGTTTTATCCCAAATACAGTTAAGCAGGAACGTACCGTCTGTTTTGAGTCCTGCCAATATATCGTATTTGTCGACATAGGATTGGTTGTGACAGGCTACAAAATCCGCTCTATGAATAAGGTAAGGAGCCTTAATCGGTTTTTTACCGAATCTCAAGTGAGAAACGGTAATACCGCCTGATTTTTTAGAATCATAGGCAAAATATGCCTGCGCATACATGTTGGTTTTGTCACCAATAATTTTAATTGATGTCTTATTGGCACCAACCGTACCATCTGCACCAAGACCCCAAAACTTACAAGCAGTAGTCCCGGGAGGAGTTACTTCAATATCGTCACCTCTAGTGAGTGAAGCAAAAGTAAGATCATCTATAATTCCAAAAGTGAAACAGTCCTTCGGTTGATCAGCTTTAAGGTTATCAAATACCGCCAGAATATCAGCCGGAATAACATCTTTGGAGCCGAGTCCATAGCGACCACCAACAATCAAAGGTTTCGCATCACTATTATAGAAAGCACTCTTTATATCGAGATATAGCGGCTCTGCCAGCGAACCCGGTTCTTTGGTTCTATCCAGAACAGCAATTTTCTGAATAGTTTTCGGAATAAACTTAAAGAAGTGTTTGATAGAGAAGGGACGATAGAGGTGAACGGTTAATAAGCCGACCTTTTCTCCTCTGGCGTTGAGCGCGTCCACAACTTCTTCGATCAGGTCACAGGACGAGCCCATCGCGACGATCATGCGATCAGCGTCGGGAGCACCATGATAGTTAAATAAATGGTAATCCCTTCCTGTCAGCTTGTTGATTTCAGCCATATAATCCTCAACAATATCCGGAAGATCCTGATACAGTTTATTAGATACTTCTCTGCCTTGAAAATAAATATCCGGGTTTTGAGCAGTACCACGTACTACTGGACAATCAGGGTTTAAAGCATTTTTTCTAAAAGCAGCAAGTGCCTCTTTATCAACTAGGTTTGCCAGTTCGTCATATTCTAGAGTTTCAATTTTTTGTATTTCATGGGACGTCCTAAATCCGTCAAAGAAGTGAACAAACGGAACTCTCCCTTTAATAGCTGCTAAATGAGCAACCGCACCTAAATCCATAACTTGCTGAACACTGCTGGTTGCCAACATTGCACACCCAGTTGGTCTAACGGCCATAACGTCTTGATGGTCACCGAAAATGTTGAGTGCGGTTGTAGCCAAAGCCCGGGCACTAACATGAAATACGCCAGGTAACAATTCACCGGCAATCTTATACATATTAGGAATCATTAACAGCAAGCCTTGTGATGCAGTATAGGTAGTAGTTAAAGCACCGGCCTGCAAAGAGCCATGAACGGTACCAGCAGCACCTGCTTCTGACTGCATTTCGATAACCTTAACTGTTTGCCCGAAGATGTTTTTCCTGCCTTTTGCAGACCAAGTATCAACGACTTCCGCCATGTTTGAGGATGGCGTAATCGGATAAATAGCAGCTACTTCGGTAAATGCATATGATACATACGAAGCAGCACCATTACCATCCATGGTTTTCATTTTTCTCTCTTTCTTCACGAACTAGCATCCCCCTCTCTTCTTCTATATAATGTTAATGCAGGTTGGACACTGCGTTAGCACCATTAATATACTTTTCATAAGGAACCCAAACTCTGGCTTCATCACCAAAATGCCTTGGGCATGTAGCGGTAAAGCGGCCATATCGGATTACCCTTGCAGTCCTTATCACCTATCTGTACCGCAAGCTCTTGCACCACCGAGGTAGCAACAACGGGAATTTCTAATATTGATGCGGCTTCACAAATTATTTTTGTGCCGTAATTCACAGTCTCAACCGTAGTTTCCTCTGCAAGATGCGTGTTGTTAATTATACCATCAACTCTACCTAGTCCGCGGACATATTCTACAATCCAGTCCACCTTCGAAGTCATAGGTCGGCTTGCGTTTAAGACTACGTATATTTTCAACCAGGGATTTTCCCATGTTCCTTCAATCATATTAAAGATGGCGGCACCGTGAACACCGTATCCCACATCCATAATAATATTGCCGGGACGACGCAAGATCCAGCGCATCTCACCTTTAATTGTACACCCCGCTTCACCAAGGCCCTCGGTTTCACTTGTCTCCCAAGCAACGACATGTATTCCCATGGCCTCTAGTTCTCTCTTGATCGGCCGCAAAGTATAGCATGGCTCCACGGTGTCTAAATCCACCAAGGTAACCTCAAGTCCCTGTTTGTGAAGTGTAATGGCACGGTTTACCGCATTTTCACTTTTACCAGAAGCATATTCTCCGATATAAGCTTCGACTGTTTGTACCACAAAAATCCTTCTTCCCTGCCTAAAGGTCAGTCCTCCCTATACGAATTAAGAAAATAGTATAATTTTAAGTTTACTTTTTGAGTAGTCTAAGTATAGCAAAGCAAGCTAGCTCCGTCAACGAAATTAACTTGTCATGTTCTTTATGACAACAAGCAATACTACTCCCGGTACCCCTAAAAAGCCTGCTACTAATGCAGTTAGTGGATTGATAGCAATACCAAACCCAATATACGTACCTACGAAGTTAACACCCCACAGCACTACTCCGCCGATAAGCCCATTATATATGAGCTTGACCATAAATTTAATAGGCATAAGTAGTAAACGCCCTACCAAATATATTAGTCCAATTCCAAAAACATAGGCAATAATTACATTGTAATCCAAGTTTCCTTGCATCAAGTTTTGTACCGTATCCATACCCTGCCTCCCCTTCTCTACATTCTAGTTCTCTTTAATCACCTGTTGCTATAAATATATAGAAAAAAATGGGCGGTATGCTTACAATATTCATTATCATAACAAAGAAGGCAGTCTTAATATTTATCGTATTTAACTATCCTCCATTCCCAGCCTGTCCGTTACTAAAATATCAGGTATTTCCCAATAGGTCAATATATCCATTCCTTTTATACTGTATACTTGATGCATATGGCATATTAACACCATCGGTTTATTGAATATTTTAGCCATGAAATAAGCCCTACGCTCTTGGTCAAACATAAAGGAGACATGTCCCTTCGATCGGAACACATCTCCTTTGCTTAATTTTTTATTAAATCAGTCTTATGTTTTTGAATATCAAGCTGCTCAAGAGGGCATCCGGCTAGTAAACATCCACCGTAACACCTTCTGCACGCGCTTTTTTTAACAAATAAATATATCTTTTTTCCGTAGCTTCCATCGTGTAGATAGCGTGGTCAACTAAATCAGGCTCGGAAACTGCCTCAAAATACGCCCGGGCGTTTAGCCATTCTTCACGAGCAAGCTCAACACTTTGCGCTAATGAGGGCTGCATATAAGAGCTCACTCCGCCACCGTCTAATATTTTTCCGGAGATTTGATAAACCCAATCCGTAATTTTATTAACCATCTACTGCTCCCCCATAAACAATATTCTTAGAAATAGTATATCCAACCGCCTAATTTTTATTACCTATTTATCCTCATCTAATAATAAAAAGCCGCCATTATATAGAAGAGTCATAAAGGGCCTTAAGGTCTCTTTATGACTCTTCTATATAATGGCGGCTTAACAAATATATGCGCTAATTACATCTCCCGACGGTTCTCCAGCGCCTTAATCAAGGTAACTTCATCTACATATTCTAAGTCCCCACCAACTGGCATGCCATGTGCTATTCGTGTGACTTTAATGCCTAGCGGTTTTATAAGACGAGCTATATACATCGCAGTCGCCTCACCTTCAACATTAGGACTTGTAGCCAGTATAACTTCTTCTACGTTTTCTAATCGTCCTAACAATTCCTGGATGCGGATTTGGTCTGGCCCAATGCCCTCCATCGGCGAGATAGCCCCCTGCAATACATGGTATAAGCCCTTATATTCCCTGGTCTTTTCTATGGCAGCAATATCACGTGGTTCCTGTACAATGCAGATAACCGAGCGGTTCCTATATTCACTAGCACAATACTCACAAGGATTACTTTCTGTTAGATTGAAACAACTGGTGCAATATGTCAATCTCTGACGTGCGTCGATAATCGCGTCGGATAATTTTACGGCATCCTCCTGCGGAAGCTGTAAAATATGGAATGCTAAACGTTGCGCGGATTTAGGTCCGATACCAGGTAACCGTCGCAACTGGTCAATTAGCTTGGTTAATGGTTGAGGAAAATACATCTTGTTTAGAGTAAGCCCGGGATATTTAGTCCGCCGGTGATTTTGCCCATTTCTTTTGCACCCATATCTTCCGCCTTACGCATCGCCTCATTGATACAAGCAAGCATTAGATCCTCCAGCATTTCCGTATCTTCAGGATCTACCACCTCGGGGTTAATTTTAATTTCTTTGATCTCTTTCGCCCCACTTACCACAACTCGAATCGCCCCACCGCCTGCAGTAGCTTCGACCGTTTTTTCTTTTAATTCCTCCTGCATACGTGCCATATCAGCCTGCATTTTCTGTACTTGTTTCATCATGTTGCCCATATTTCCCATTTTACCAAACATTTTAATATCCCCCTTATTTATTTGTTTTCAATTGTAACTACCTGCTCTCCGAACATTGCTACAGCATCCCTCACCAAGGGATTGTCTTTTTGTGTCTCGGGTTGAGGCAAAACTTGTCTCGCATGCTCTGTTTCACTTGTGAGACAACATCTAACTTGACGGTTTTCTCCGGTAATTTGTGTAATTAGTTTTGCAAGAATCCCACGATAGTCTTCTTTCTCCACACGTTCTTTATAGAATGACAATTGGAAACCAATCATCACGTTTTCTGGTGTAACAGCCAACAGTTCTCCTTGTAATAAACATGTATGAATAGCGCGTTTATTATTTTTTAATAACTCTGCTAATATACGTTCCCAAAGGTCCTCTAAGTTCTGTTCTCCAGCCGGGTTCAAGGACTGATCGCTGGCGACTTTTGAATCTATCACCTTCGCGAGAGGGGTTGCCTCAGAAGTAGGTGTATGCCGCATTTCAAATTGCACAGATGATTGCTGTTTTAATGGAAAATCTGAAACTGGTTGTACCTGCTTCGGTACTTCTGATCGCTCTCCCAATATCCTCTCCAGTTTTTCAATGCGCGCCATTAATTCTGCGATATCAGATAGGTTTTTACGCCGAGAAATTTCTATTACGGCAAGTTCCAGTATAATTCTTGGCTGAGAGGCCCATTTGGCTTCTTGTGCCGCATCGGATAATGTCTTGATTATTTCTATATATTCTTCCGCTTGAATCTCCGGTTGTTCAAATTCTCCAGCACCCTCCGTTTTTCCGGCGTGGTGCACAAGCTTGTTGCGAAAGCGTACAATAAGTTCCAGCAATACTTGTCGAGGATCTTTCCCCATACTCATAAGATTTTGGATTTGTGCCAGCGCCTCCGGGACATTGCGCTGCAGCAAAGCTCCTTCCATATCAAGAAGCCACTCCTCACCGGCCAAGCCTAGCATTGCCCGAACCTGCCCAGTAGTAACCTGATCACCTTCAAAAGCAATACATTGATCCAGCATACTCAAAGCATCACGCAATCCACCCTCAGCGGCACGGGCTATAATTTCAACAGCCTCTGCCTCCGCCGGAATATCCATTTGTTGTACAACCTCATTTAATCGTTGCACAATGTCTTCAGTGGAAATCCGACGAAAATCATAGCGTTGGCAGCGCGAGAGAATTGTAGCGGGAATTTTATAGGGTTCCGTCGTTGCTAAAATAAAAATAGCATGCGCAGGTGGTTCCTCCAAGGTCTTTAATAACGCATTAAACGCCTCCGTTGTTAACATGTGTACTTCATCAATGATGTATACTTTAAACCTTCCGTCTACCGGGGTAAACTTCACTTTCTCCCGTAGTTCACGGATTTCATCAATACCACGATTTGAGGCTGCATCAATCTCAAGTACATCCATTGAACTACCGTCCGTAATACGCTGGCAGTTATCGCATTTATTGCAAGGCTTAGTTGTTGGTCCTTCAATACAGTTCAACGCCTTGGCCAAAATTTTGGCCATACTTGTTTTCCCCGTTCCCCGCGGCCCGGAGAATAAATAAGCATGCGCTATGCGATTAGTTGCAACGGCATTTTTCAAAGTAGTACTAATATGTTCTTGCCCAACTAACTGTTCAAAATCCTGAGGCCGCCATTGACGGTACAATGCCACATATGCCATGATTAATTCCACCTTCTAAGGCCATAACATCAATTAATTACAATTTATTTATCAAAATGTATTCGTCGAAAAAATATATACTCCTGTTCCTCCTCTCGTCATATTTATTATACTATGTGCAGATACCACAGCAAGCTACCCTAACTAAAAATAATCTAACTTGTTGCACTTATATCCTAAAGTAGACACAAAAAGAGACTAGAGCTATCATTCTCCAGTCCCATTAATTTTAAAGTAAAATGACATTCCGCTGTCTACTTTTATTCGCTTAGGGCAAACCGGCGCTGTTAGTCGGACCAGGCACCCTCGCGGCACACAGAAGGGGTCACTTACCGCTGCTTCCTTCCGGACCTGACGGAATTCATGATCTTCCATTGCGCAAGACCCAGTTATCCTCGCAACGCACCGGCCTGCCCTAAAAGAATAAAGCATTAGCTTTGGCACGCGACCACATATCGTGACACATTATTTAATCTTCGAGTTATATATGGCGGAGAGGGCGGGATTCGAACCCGCGGTACAGTTTCCCATACACACGCTTTCCAGGCGTGCTCCTTCAACCACTCGGACACCTCTCCATGGTTAACTCAGATTTTCAATATGTTATTTTTATGGCGGAGAGAGTGGGATTCGAACCCACGAGGCCTTTCACAGCCTACTCGATTTCGAGTCGAGCGCCTTCGACCAGCTCAGCCACCTCTCCATATTACGAACGCCTGCGCTGAAAAAAACTCTTTACAATATCTCTGCATTCTTCAGCAAGCACGCCGCTTGTAACTTGTAGCTGGTGATTTAGTGCGTCGTTTTGCGTAATATTAAATAACGAATCCACGGCACCTGCTTTAGGGTCTTTTACGCCATATACTAGGCGATCTATGCGACTTTGTACAATGGCCCCGGCACACATCGGGCAAGGTTCCATAGTTACGTACATGGTAGTCCCCGCAAGCCTCCACCGATTCAATCGTGTACATGCTGCTCGAATAGCAACTATTTCGGCATGAGCCGTCGGATCAAGCCATTGTTCTTTCATATTATGCGCTTTAGCAATAATTTCCCCATCCAATACAATGATCGCCCCAATGGGCACTTCATCTTTTTCAAGGGCTTTTTTACTTTCATTTAAAGCAATTTGCATATAGTAGGCATCTTCCATACAGGTCACCACTTGTTAAAAAATGGTGCGCCCGGGAGGACTCGAACCACCGGCAAACGGTTTAGGAAACCGCTGCTCTATCCACCTGAGCTACGGGCGCAAACCTCCGGAGAAATCGCATTCTTAATCTAAGAAAGCCTAACTGACACTTATACATAATACCATACCCTCTGTTCTCCGTCAAGCAACAACTCAGATGTACTTTTACATCATTCAAGCAGCTTTAAAACTGCTGCCGCTGAGCTAGTTAAGCAGGCTTTAGAGTAAAAAAAACAAAGGCCTGAGCCTTTGTTTTCTATATGGCGACCCCGGAGGGATTCGAACCCCCGACCTTTTGATTCGTAGTCAAACGCTCTATCCAGCTGAGCTACGGAGTCGTTTCTTGGCGTTCAAAGCATCATCTTCGAACTAACATAAAATATTGTATCATGTTTTATATGCCTGAGTCAAGTTTTTTCTTTAAACAATTTCTCGTTCGGTGCTTGTTTATAATAGCACATCCGCTTAACCGAAGCAAGCGCAAAATATAGGTAATGATATCCTTCTTGTATAATTCCCGTTGTCCAATCCACAACTGACAACTACCACTTCTAAAAACAGGTGTTCTTTTTAAGTAAACAATTTGCCCAAGGATTGTCACGATGACAACTTTAAGTTATACTAATTTTACTAGCGCGTGCTAAAAAAAACTATTACTGTTTGGGAATGATCATTATGCGTCAATTTGACGATCTACTGGTACTTATTGAAAAAATGCGCAAAAGGTTGCACGAGTCGGCCAGAAATAAAGACTTAACCGATCCAGAAGTAACTAAAGCAAGTCAGGACTTAGACGATATGCTTAACGCATATGTAAAACTTTTACGCGAAAAACGCACATCTAAGCTGTAGTTAGGCTCTGTGTACATTTTGCCCTATAAACACTCCCTTGATTTTGAATTTGCCGACTCGCCTGCAAGAAACATGCTAATAAAAAGAAGGAACTCGATCCTTAATCGGACATAGTTCCTTCTTTTTATTTTCTGGCGGAGCGAGTGGGATTTGAACCCACGCCAGAGTTACCCCTGCTAACGATTTAGCAAACCGCCCTCTTCAGCCACTTGAGTACCGCTCCATATTGATTATTGTTATTATACGTCAAACAGACAGGTTTGACTGGCGGAGGGGGTGGGATTCGAACCCACGGTCCCTTTCGGGATCACCGGTTTTCAAGACCGGCTCCTTAAACCGCTCGGACACCCCTCCCGGTTCGTCAACAAACATTATTTTAGCATACACATTCAACCCTTGTCAACACGTTCAACTTTATTCTCGTCAGGAAATAAAAGGCATAGAACGGTCCGTCTCGCAAAGCCATCCTATGCCTTTTGTTTCCATTTAGCGATTGTCTTATTTAATGACATCCGTCCCCATATATGAACGTAGTACTTCCGGTACGATAACGGTTCCATCTTCCTGTTGGTAATTCTCCAGTATAGCTGCCACCGTACGCCCAATGGCCAAGCCTGATCCATTCAAGGTGTGCACAAATTCCGGTTTAGCTTTAGGCTCACGGCGAAATTTTATTTCCGCACGGCGGGCCTGAAAATCTTCAAAATTACTACAGGAAGAAATTTCGCGATAACGGTTAAAGCTGGGTAGCCAGACCTCCAGATCATAGGTTTTGGCTGCAGAAAAACCGATGTCGCCGCTGCAAAGACACATTACTCTATAAGGCAGACCTAATTGCTGTAAAATCCCTTCCGCATTGCCGGTTAGTTTCTCCAACTCATCATAAGAATTCTCCGGATATACAAATTTAACCATTTCAACTTTGTTAAATTGATGCTGGCGAATCAAGCCTCTAGTGTCTCGGCCAGCAGCTCCTGCCTCCGCCCGGAAACAAGCACTATAGGCACAATAGCATTTCGGTAAATCGCCATATTCGAAAATTTCTTCCCGGTGGAAGTTCGTTACCGGTACTTCAGCTGTGGGAATAAGATAATAGTCTAGCCCTTCCAGTTTAAACATATCCTCGGAAAATTTAGGTAATTGGCCGGTGCCCATCATACTAAATTTATTTACAATAAAGGGTGGAAAGATCTCCGTATAACCATCTCGGGTATGGGTATCGAGCATAAAGTTAATCAGGGATCGCTCTAACCGCGCGCCTAGTCCTTTGTAAAAAGTAAACCGCGCACCAGTTACCTTCCCTCCCCGTTCAAAGTCGAGAATATTCAGCTTTTCCCCGATTTCCCAGTGGGCCTTTGGTTCAAAGGAGAGCTGGGTTTGCTCACCCCAGCAGCGTATCTCCTGATTATCCGTCTCTTCTTTACCGACCGGAACGGAACCATGCGGGACATTTGGAATATTATACATAATGGCTTGCAATTGATCATCTAAACTTCGGATAACATCATCCTGCTCTTTAATTTCTTGATTAACGCCCCTCATTTCCGCCATCAGGGCCTCTGCATCTTCTCCGGCTTTTTTCATTTTACCAATCTGCTCAGAAGCGGTATTCCGCTTGTTTTTTAGGCTCTCAACTTTTGCAAGCAATTGACGTCTTTTTTCATCTAAGGTTAAAAAGTCATCCAGGTTCAAACTGGAATTTCGCTTCTTCAGCGCTTCAAGTATTTCCTGTGGGTTGTTGCGTACACGCCGTACATCCAACATTCCAAAAAACCTCCTAAAAAAACCCGTCCCTGATATATATCTATATCAGGGACGGGACATATTCCCGCGTTGCCACCCTACTTGGCTACTTTAGTAGCCCTCTTGACTGCGCTATAACGGAGCGCACCCGACTAAGTTTTCACCAGTCACCTTCGGGGTGGAATCTGCACATTCTTCCACCGGTTCACACCGTCCACCGGCTCTCTGAAGGCGCCCTCTGCTGACTTCCCCTGCATCGTGTTTTGCTTCTTTTGCCAATATTTATTGTACTATGACTAGATAATAAAGTAAAGTCCCCTCACCTAGTCCTACTATAAATGCATCTATTTATTCTCTCTTTTTGCTAAGTTTCCCGAGCTCCATCCAAAATATACAACTCCGTTGATGCATAAAAACTATAAAAAATCATTCAGAAATTCAGCTCACCGCACATACACTTTATCGACGACAATAACACATGGGGTGATCGCGTTGATATCTAAGCGCCTGCTCTTAATTTTACAAGTTGGAGCGACCTATATTGGTACAGTTGTAGGAGCCGGTTTCGCTTCCGGCCAAGAAATTGTACAGTTCTTTACCATGTTCGGCAGCAAGGGCCTGCTTGGCATAATCCTTACTGGGCTGCTTTTTGGCTGGTTAGGCATTAAAATTTTGCTTATTTCCCACCGTATCAATGCTACATCCTATCAGGACTTGGTTCGATACGTTTGCGGGGACAGCCTTGGCTCTGCCTTCAACCTTTGTATTGCCGTGTTTTTACTTGGCGGCTTGTGTGTGATGCTCGCCGGAACGGGGTCTATCTGTTTTTTTTATCTGAGTCTCCCCTATAATTTGGGCGTGCTGGTAACGGTTATTTTATCCGGACTTATCGTACTATATGGAATTCGTGCAATTATGCTGGCCAATAGCATTGTTGTCCCTCTATTGACCTTAACCGCCTTCGCAGTCAGCTATATGTCCCTGCTTCATCACGGTATCCCGCAGAATTTATTACTTATTGCCGTCAATCAACACGCCTTTACTTCCTCGTGGCTGCTATCTGCATTGTTATATACGGCCTACAATATGACCCTGGCGCTTACATTGCTCTCGCCGATGGGCGGTGCAATCAAAGATCGTCAAGCCCTCCTTTGGGGTGGTATGATCGGCGGTGCTGGTTTAGGTATTCTAGCTTTTATGCTTGTTCTAGTTACATTGACCCACTATCCTGCCAGTATTCTGGAAGAGCTCCCCATGCTATTTATTACAAAAGACCAAGGCCCTTATATTATCGTGTCATACATCATCGTACTTTGGGCTGAAATGCTTACAACCGCCATAGCAAGTCTCTATGGCTTAGCTCAAACCGTTAACCGCCTGACTGGCCTAGATTATAACTACGTAGTACTTGTTAGTGCTGGGATCGCCGTGATTGGCAGTCAATGGGGATTTGGACAGCTCATTAGCCTTCTTTATCCTTTATTTGGTTTTATCAGCCTCATCTTTCTTGCCACTCTAGCGCTTGCAAAGAAATGATTTATCATCGACATATTGTACAGCATGAATCGCGGCAATTAGCCCCTCTCCTACCGCTTTAGATATTTGCCATGGTCGTCCTGTACAATCGCCGGCGGCAAAAATTCCAGGAAGATTAGTAACCATACAACGATTAACTTTAATCACTTCGCCCTCAAGCTCTAAACCGCTAATAATATTCTCCACGGGATCAGATTCTCTGAGTATAAAAATTCCATCAACCTTTAGATTACTCTCTTTTAATTTTAAAGCATGAACCACTTCAGTGCCCTCAACTGCAACGGGCTTTTCATATAAAATTTCAACATCAGGATGTACACTCTTCACGCTTCCCTTGTACTGGGGTAAATAGAATACTTTCTGGCATATCTCAGCCAGAAAATTTGCTTCTTTTTCTCCCTCTTGGGTATAAGACACTACAGCTACGGGTTTGTTTTTAAAAAACAGCCCATCACATGTGGCACAATAACTGATACCCTTACCTAGTAAACTTTTCTCCCCGGGAAAAAGTGCCGTACTGACAACCCCTGTAGCAATAATGATACTACGGGCCTGATATGCTTCTCCCGGTGTTAATATCGTAAAAAGCTCTTCGGGATAAATATTTGTAACCTTCTCTTTTACGATGACGGGATGAAGTTGCTTACAATGCTCCACAAACTTCTCCATAAGTTGCTCCCCTGTTACGTCGGGAAGTCCTAAATAATTCTCCACTTTAGGTGCTTTACGCAGCTTCGCACTAAAACTGCCGTGTTCAAAGAGAACCGTGGATTTGTTACGAATACGCGCTGTAATCGCCGCCGATAACCCGGCTGGCCCGCCGCCAATAATCGCTACGTCAAAACTCTGGGACATACACGCACTTCCTTTTCTTTAATATTTTTTTACTATGTTCGGGTTTACCTATTTTTATGTAAAGGAGGAATATTGTTGTTTAATTATTGTCTTAAGCGTCTCAATGTATGGTCTGTGTTTAAGGTCATAACTATCATCGGTCTAGTGTTCGGGGGTTTTTGGGGACTATTACTGGGAATCTACGAAGGAAATCTGTTCGGAATTCTAGGAGGTCTGTTCCTTGGTTTTATCTTTGGTCTAGTCAATAGCTTAACCGCCACCATATGCGCTATTCTTTTTAATATGTTCGCTTCCCACCTGGGCGGTATTGATGTCTTTCTCGAGCGCAAAGATGTCTTCCTCGATAGCTTAGAACAACCCCTTCCCTTAGTTACCACGCCCACAAATAATAATGATCGCTTTGCTTCGGCAACAAGTAGTTCCGCGGACTTAGAAACCCCAGAGCAATAATCTTATGTAAGCATAGTTGGTTTTCCTTTTTCGCATACTAACCACATCTGCGCTAGTGCGGAAAGGAGGATCAAACTAAATGAGTTTAGTTTCTGATATGGCTATTGATTTAGGAACCGCACATACCCTTGTTTTTGTAAAAGGAAAAGGTATTTTGCTGGATGAACCTTCCGTTGTTGCCACAACTGAAGATGGGAAAGACGTTCTTGCAATTGGTAGTGAAGCCAGAGATATGATTGGACGCAACCCCGGAAATATTCGGGTTATTAAACCATTAAAAGATGGGGTGATAGCTCACTTTGATGCCACCAAAAAAATGCTTCGGCATTTTATGGCTAAAGCGAGCGGTGGCAAAGCTTTATTACGCCCCCGCGTCATCATTAGCATTCCTTCCGGTATTACCAATGTGGAGAAACATGCCGTTATTGATGCTACGATCAACGCAGGAGCCAAAGAAGCTTATTTGATTGAAGAACCAGTAGCTGCTGCCATTGGTGCAGGCCTTCCTGTCCAGGAGCCAATCGGTAATATGATTATTAATATCGGTAGCGGTACCACTGAAGTGGCGATTGTTTCACTTGGTGGTCTAGTGGTCAGCAAATCTATTCGCATCGGCGGCGATGCGATGGACGACGCAATCATCCGCCATTTACGCCGCGAATACAATTTCATGATAGGTGAACGTACCGCCGAACAAATTAAAATGGAGGTAGGCTCCGCATATCCCCTACCTGAACAGCTCATCGGTGTTAAAGGCCGTGATTTGTCAACAGGCTTGCCCAAAATGCTTGAAGTCCCTTCAAAAGAAATTTATGCCGCTCTTCAAGAATCTGTACGTGAGATCGTAAGCGCTGCGCGTAATGTACTAGAAGAAACTCCGCCTGACTTGGTTAGTGACATCATTGAACGCGGTCTGGTCATGACTGGAGGAGGTTCCTTATTAAGAGGTTTTTCCACCCTACTATCGGAAAAGCTCTCTATTCCCGTTGTTGTTGCAGAGCAGCCGATGCTCGCCACCGTCACCGGTGCCGGGAAGGCTTTAGATGAGTTGGATACACTAAAAAAGGTGTTATTTACAAAGAAGTATTAAACTTACTTCTCTACCCAAATAATTAAATCCTCCCCTTACAAGATCCCGCGTAGGACCTAGTTTTTAGCTCTCCCCATTAGTAGCGCTTTTACTCCTAATAGTGATGTACCTTTGTTTAGCATAGAAAGAGGTCCGCATTTTGAAATGCGAACCTCTTTCTGTTAAATAGTATGGACTGTATAAATCTTTGAAGTGTGCTTTAGCTATTACGTTTTTGAAATTCGATCATGAACTCCCGTAGAGCTTGACAGCCTTCGTTAGGCATTGCATTATAGATAGATGCCCTTAGTCCTCCAACTGAACGATGTCCTTTTAGACCATCCAAACCAGCCTTGGCGGCTTCGACGGCAAAAATACTCTCCAGATCATTGTTGGCAATTCGGAATGTAACATTCATTAATGACCTGCTGTCCTTGTCGGCATGCCCTTGATAGAAGCCCTTACTTTGATCGATAGTATCATAAATAAGCGCTGCCTTCTTCCGGTTATTGCGCTCCATGGCCGGCAGACCCCCTTGGTCCTTAATCCAGCGCAGGACAAGATTAAGCATATATACGGAAAATGTCGGGGGTGTATTATACATCGAATTGTTTTTTGCATGAATATCATATCTCAAAAGTGTGGGTATTGCTGTTGGAAGCCCCTCCAAAAGATCCTTGCGCATAATCACAACAGTTACCCCGGCGGGGCCTAGATTTTTTTGTGCGCCAGCGTAAATCAGTGCAAACTTAGTTGCGTCAAAGGGTTTGCAAAGTATATCCGATGACATATCCGCCATTAATGGAATGTTAGCAAAAGAGGGAAATTCCTGCCACTGTGTTCCAAAGATTGTGTTATTAGAAGTGATGTGTACGTAAGCAGGGTTCTCACTAAGCTGGATTTCTTCCATACTCGGAATACGGCGATAATTTCCTTCTGCTGTAGTAGCCGCGACATGTGTAGCGCCAAATAGTTTTGCTTCTTTTAACGCTTTTTCCGACCATGCTCCAGTGAGAATATAGTCGGCAGTACGTCCTTCACGCAAAAAGTTCATAGGTACCATCGAAAATTGCAAGCTTGCCCCGCCCTGCAGGAAAAGTACCCGGTAGTCGTCGCCCAGACCTAGCAGTTCCTTCATGTTGGCTTCAGCCTCGACATTAATGGCTTCATATGGCTTAGTGCGATGACTCATCTCGATTACGGACATCCCGGAGTTTTTATAGTTCAATAGCTCCGCCTGTGCTTCTTTCAAAACTGTCAAGGGAATCGTAGCCGGCCCTGCGCTAAAATTGAATATACGTTCCATCATTTATTATCTCCTGTTCTTTTTATTTCCCGCTGAAATTGACTAGGGTCACATCAGTAATACCTTTTACTGTTTTAATTAAATCAATTACTTCCTGTTCTGCAGGAGCATCAATTGCCAGAACCATAATTGATTCACCACCCGGCTGCTGCCCTAACTTACGTCCAACCTGCATGCCGGCAATATTGATCTTATTGGCACCCAAGATAGTACCAACTTGACCGATGATGCCGGGCGTATCCATGTGAGGGCTGACTAAAACATACCCGGTGGGTATTGCATCGACATGATAGCCATTTATTTCGACGATGCGGGGTTCTATTTTGCCAAAAAGTGCTCCCGAAATTGTTACTTCACCTTTGTCTGATATGACTCTCATTGTAATAAAGTTAGTAAAGTTCTCCTCTTCTTGGTTCACGGTTTCAGCTACTTTAATACCCCGGGCTTTTGCTATTGCCGGCGCATTTACATAGTTTATCGTTTCAAGCAGGATGGGCCCAAGAAGTCCCTTTATCGCAGCCGTAGTTATCGGATGGAACTCACGTTTACCCACTTCTCCCTGATATGTCATCTCCACCTTCTGAATGCGACCTTTTACTAAATTTGCCGCCAGATGCCCTAGCTTCTCTGCTAAAGTTAAATATGGCCTTACAAAGGACATAGCCTCTGCACTAACTGGTGCTATGTTTACAGCAGTTCGCACGGGCTCCCCACGCAATGCGGTGATAACACCTTCTGCTACGTCCACAGCTACATTTATCTGTGCTTCTTGGGTAGATGCACCTAAATGTGGAGTTATAATTAAATTTGGTGCCGAAGCCAGTGGACTGTCCGCTGGCAATGGCTCTTTCTCGAATACGTCTACAGCTGCTGCCGCTACCTTGCCCGAAACCAGTGCTTCAAATAAAGCCTGCTCATTAATGATCCCGCCTCGAGCACAGTTCACAATTCGTACGCTCGGTTTCATCGTCTCAAAAGCTTCTTTGTCCAACAAATTCTTGGTTTCTTTGGTCAAAGGAGAATGTAGGGTGATAAAATCCGCCTGTGCAATAACGTCTTTTACTTCCATCAATGTAATACCCAGGCTAGCTGCCCGCTCTGCAGATAGGAAAGGGTCATAAGCGATGATCTTCATCTCCATCGCCAACGCACGTTGTGCGACACCAGTGCCAATTCTGCCAAGTCCGATGATCCCAAGGGTTTTTCCACGCAATTCCACGCCCATAAATTTGGAACGCTCCCATTTGCCTTGTTTCATGCTTTGATAGGCCTGGGGTATTTGACGTGCCATCGCTAATAGCATCGCAACAGTATGTTCCGTTGCAGCAATAGTATTACCTTCCGGTGCATTTAATACGATAATTCCTCGGTTAGTCGCAGCTTCTACATCGATATTGTCAACACCAACACCAGCACGGCCAATTACCTTCAGCTTATCCGCCTTGGCAATAATTTCTTTAGTAACTTTAGTCTCGCTGCGTACTACCAATGCATCATATTCACCAATAATAGCGGCTAGCTCTTCAGCAGGCAGTTTCAGTTTTACGTCGACTGGAAAATGTTTTTGCAACACCTCAATCCCGGCCTGTGAAACCGGATCACTTACTAATATTTTCATATAAATGCCCTCCTAGTAATATTTTAAATTGGCTATCTTATATTTTCCGAAATATCAATGTTTAATTAAGTTGCCTTAGCATCCCCCCAAATCCACAAATAAAAACTCGCCCTCATAAAATCTATCAGATTTTAAGGGACGAGACATATTCCCGCGGTGCCACCCTTATTGCTCCTAATCATATTTATAAAGATTGCGGAGCCAACTTAATTATGCATAACGGGCACAACCGGACCAGCCTACTAAATGTGTTCAGCTAGTCGTTTGGGGGCGGATTCCTTAGCCCTTTTTTACCGGATCACACCAACTACCGGCTCTCTGCTAAAAAAGGATTACCTACTATTCCCCCGCATCACTTTTGTCTTATGAAATTATATATAAAAAACTCCCGTCCCTTTAAACAGGGACGGGAGTTATTCCCGCGTTGCCACCCAAATTGATCAATGATGATCCACTCTTGATGCTATACCGGGCATACCCGACCGACTTTATAAATCGATTGCTCATAAGTTGGATTCTATCAGTACTTTCACCGGCTTACACCAAACACCGGCTCTCTGTGGAAAGCTTCTAATATACTATGCTTAATCATCGCATGATTTTATGTGATTGTCTGTTATTATAAAACATTTGTCCATTGTATGCAAGCTTTTTTAAATTAAAAATTATTGTGTACGTACTCGTTAACCATCTGGATAAAATAACGGTGAATTCGGTCATCACAAGTTAGTTCCGGGTGAAAAGAAGATACCAGCACATTCTTTTCCCGTGCTAAAATTGCTTTTCCATCAAGCTCTGCTAACACTTGTACCGTCGGGCCATATTTTTCAATATATGGAGCTCTGATAAAAACTGCTCGAAAAGGTTTATCCCCTAATTCAACAATCTTAAATTCATGTTCAAAGCTGTTAACCTGACGACCGTAAGCATTTCGATGCGCAACAATATCCATTAGCGCAAGCCGTGCCTGCTGCTCAAACCCAGTGATCTCCCTGGCTAACACGATCAGTCCAGCACAAGACCCGTAAACCGGCATGCCTTCCTGTACGCGTTTAATTATTTTTTCTGCAAGTCCCCATTCGATTAGCAGTTTCCCGATAGTTGTACTCTCGCCGCCAGGAATGATGAGTCCATCAATTAAGTCCACTTCTTCGGGTTTACGTACCTCAACTACCTCGGCGCCACAGCGCTCCAGCATTTTACGATGTTCTCGAAAGGCTCCTTGTAAAGCAAGTACGCCTACTTTCATTGTATAACCCCCACTGCCAATCAAAAACTATTTACCCAAGCTACCCTAGCATCATTACCAGCCACGTTCCTGCATACGCGCACCCGCACTTAAGGTTGATATTTCAATACCAGGCATAGCTTCTCCTAAATCTTTAGAAATCTCAGCCAAAACTTTAGGGTCGTTATAATAAGTAGTGGCAGCTACGATTGCCTTAGCACGGGCTGCTGGATTATTTGATTTAAAGATACCTGATCCAACGAAAATCCCATCACAACCTAATTGCATCATCAAAGCCGCATCTGCTGGAGTTGCAATCCCCCCTGCAGCAAAATTCACAACGGGCAGCTTGCCAGTTTTGGCTACTTCGCATACTAAGTTATAAGGAGCGGCCATATCTTTTGCCGCCGTCATTAATTCTTCTTTCGGCAAGTTTTGTAAGCGTCTAATCTCACCCATAACCGTACGGATGTGACGAACGGCTTCCACAACATTCCCCGTACCTGGCTCACCCTTAGTACGAATCATGGCTGCACCTTCGCCAATCCGGCGTAGTGCTTCACCTAGGTTTTTAGCGCCACAGACAAAAGGTACCTTAAAGGCATACTTGTCAATATGGTACGCCTCATCGGCGGGTGTTAAAACTTCACTTTCATCAATGTAATCGGCACCAAGAGCCTCCAAAATTTGTGCTTCAACAAAATGACCGATGCGCGCCTTGGCCATAACGGGAATTGTAACTACCTCCATGATTCTTTGAATGATGGTAGGATCAGCCATTCTGGCTACTCCTCCAGCAGCGCGAATATCAGATGGCACCCGTTCCAAAGCCATAACGGCACAAGCGCCTGCTTCTTCTGCTATCTTAGCTTGCTCAGGCGTAGTTACATCCATAATAACGCCGCCTTTAAGCATTTCTGCCAACCCTGCTTTTACCCGAAAAGTTCCTTGTTCCATTATTTAATTATCCCTCCTAAATACTAAGCCAACCTTGTGAATAAATGTATTTTGTACTTATACGACATACCTATACAATTTCCTGCCTAATAAATTATTTCAGAAAATTTATACTAGTAAAAACATTATGTACTATATTGTTTTAAGGTAGGTAGCTTCTTATCCTATAATACTTACTCTCTTATCAATTTTTAGCAATAGTTTCCGCTAAAAGACGCAAAATCATACCTATTTTATCCTGATGATCAATATTACCATATCTGTCTAACAGCTCTCAGCAGCAAACCATCTTTTAATTTTATTGCATTATATGGACATAATTCTTGGCAGCAATAGCATCGGATACACCGGTCGTAGTCAATCCGCACTTTCCCGTCGATAGCAAACATTGCCTGTGGCGGACAATGTCTAAGACAGCACCCGCAAGCAATACAACTTTCGTTAACTACTGGGCATGCAGTAAGTTGGTTTTGGAAGAAATTCACCAGCCATCCTGGCAGATGACTATCTAAAGATTCCCACGTTCTTGGATTTATGTAAGTAAATTGCGCCTCCCTACCGGTTCCAATTACTTCTACATCTGCTAGTCGCGGCGACAGCCCCCATATCAATGCCTGTGCTGCTATGGGCATCTTTTCCGCAGGAAAGCCCATTTTATCAGCCATTACTAAATCTACTGCATAACCGTTGGCCCCAGCTAAAATAATCCCGGTCCTTTTTGGCAATCCATTGCGAGGACCGTCTCCTTCCATGCCAACAATACCATCCACAATATATAAAACCGGTTTAATAAGTTCATTTAAATCGATTAACATGGCCGCAAAATCGGTCCTGTTTTTCATCCTTAAATGAAATTGTGCCTTTTGAGGTCCTACAATAAAGCCAAATAAATTCTTTACTGCTCCGGTTACGCCCATTAAAGTGTGTGTTTTCATCTTAGCAAGCGAGATAATTTTATCCACCTCTTTTATCTCCCCGGCTAATACTACTTTTTTCAATGTTCTTCCTGCTGGAAATACCAGTTCCGTTGTTTGCGTAAACGGCAGCAGTTGAATCTTTTCCTCTTGGCACACAGCCAATATTCCGCTTCTTTCCGCAGCCTTATAACAAGGAATAACCCCGGGAGAATCCCCTACAACTGCAATTGCGCCCATCTCCGACAATACACGAATGACCGCTCGAATAACTTCTGGATGGGTAGTTACCGCACGATCTGGTGATGCTCCGTCCACCATATTGGGTTTTATTAATACCTTGTCACCCGGGTTAATAAAGGCAGCGATCCCTCCTAGCTCCGTTAGCACTTCATCCAGTCCCTGTCTAACTCCTGCGTAGTTATAATCTGATACATTTGCTATCGCTACTCTCACCCTTAATCCTCCCGTAAAGCGTCCTCGGTTTAATCTCTCTTGTTCTAGTTTAGCTACAGCACTTTTGTTTCCTGCATGCGCGTGTTGATATACCATCACGTTTAATTAACTATATGCTAAATCCTGAATAACCTCTTCGTAAGTCAGTTGGACTAGTAATTTATGATTGTACCCTATGCACATTAATTGACATTTATGCGCATCATTTGTTATCATTTACTTAATTGTAAATTAATACTATTTAATCAGGGGGGTTGGCTATGCACCGCACTTTACGTTATAGAAAAAAGTTGTTATCTTTCCGTATCCGTTGGTTTCTGTTCCGTCTGTTAGCTGCAATTTTACCAGATAAGTATTATATTATATGGATATATATGAAACGACTTAGAAAAAAGCCAAACCTGCTAAACCCCCAAACGTTTACGGAAAAGATGCAATGGTTAAAACTAAATTGGCGTCCTAACATACTTACCCAATGTGCTGATAAATATGAAGTGCGTAAGTTTGTTGAATCTCGGGTGGGACCTGCTATTCTAAAAGAATTATTCGGTGTTTATAACCGCGTGGAAGATATCAATCTTGACCAACTCCCTAACTCCTTTGTATTAAAAGTGAATCATGGTTGTAAGCAAATGGTTTTCTGTCCCAATAAAGCAGACCTAAATTGGACTTGCTCCACCGATTTATTAACGCAATATTTAAAGGCCAACAATTATTATCGTAATAGAGAATGGGCTTATAAGCATATTCCTCCTCGCATTATTTGTGAAGAGCATCTGACTCCAAAGGGAGAAACACTTTTGGAATACAACTTTTATTGTTTTAATGGCATTCCTCATTTCGTAGAAATTACAGAAACAAAAACCAATTCTAAACGAGTGACGTTTCTGGATCTAGCCTGGAACGTCGTAGGACGAAAGTATCGGGCTAAAGCTTTGACGGATCCGCTTAAACCCCAAGAGCTCGATCAGATGGTGGATTACGCGACTAGACTATCCGCTGGGTTTCCCTTTGTCCGAGTTGACTTGTTTTATACTAACAACCGCATTTATTTTGGCGAACTGACATTCTATCCACTTGGCGGGATTTTTAAATTTAATCCCGAGTCCATCGACCTTTTACTAGGTTCATATCTTCAAATTCCAAGTGCTATCTAGGATTGGTTTCCGCCGACCATTTGGCAGCATAATAGGAGCATGTATTCTTTGGGGTTTAGATAATAACTTTACCTGTAATATTTCTGCAAAAGATCCTTTAATTATTGTAACTATCAAAGGCTTAGCTGCAGGAAGTTTTTCTCTCGTTTTAGCCTTCGTATTAAAACAACAATTACCTTCCTTTGCTACCATCTTAGTGGTACTAGGTCTATTTAGCTATGGCTTAATATTGTATTTTTTATATTTGCCATGCGAGGGCTTGGTGTAACACGAACGAGTGCATATTTTAGCATGGCACCTTTCGTTGGAGCGCTGCTATCCTTTATAATTTTTCGGGATACATTTAGAAACCTGCTTTTTCTTACTATTCCCTTTATGCTAATCGGAGTTATTTTATTGTTATCAGAAGAGCATTTACATAGCCATCTTCATTTGGAGTTTTCACATGAGCATCGCCACAGGCATCACAAGATCAGCATCATACGCATACCCACCCAAATCATCCGGGGTTTAACCCGGCTGTGGCACATACTCACTTACATGAGCATGCATACACAGAACATACTCATCATCATACCACAGATATTCATCATCGGCATAAGCATTAAATTTACGAACTCAAAGTAATGTTTGTCTTATGATTATGCGCATCAAGGCCAGGTATCAGGGGTACGCAGACGAGGGTATCTCCGAAGCGGTATTTTTTTACAAAACTAACACACACGAAAAAGCCCAGCATTTTTGCTGAGCTTCTTTCATCTTTTCCGGCGGCTACTTATCCTCCCAGGGGCCTGCGCCCCAAGTACTTTCCCCGTTCGCCTCGCCATCCATGGCGCTCACGGGACTAGGGCCATCCAGGCCCGTCGCAGCATCTTAAAGAGCTTAACTGCTGTGTTCGGAATGGGAACAGGTGTGACCTCTTTAGCAAGCGAGGCGATTTATAAGCTTCGTCTGACTTCGTTGTTCGTCGGTCCAAATCCTCAACGTAATTGCCATTACGTCTCCGGTTTGCCCCTCCTCACGCCTTGTGATACTCGCTTCTAAATCGCCTCTGACATTCTACATTGGAAAAAGCCCAACATTTCTGCTGAGCTTTTTCATGTTTCCGGCGACGTCTTATCCTCCCAGGGGCCTGCGCCCCAAGTACTTTTAGCGCTAGAGAGCTTAACTGCTGTGTTCGGAATGGGAACAGGTGTGACCTCTCTGCCATTGTCACCAAATTTATTCGGTAATGAGTAAGGAGTAATTGGTAATTGGTTTACCTCATACGCTTTCCCATAACCTCTTTTAAGTGTACTTACCTTCG
>Ga0074193_1001455_pt1 | contig 28497 bp, 26 predicted proteins | sample EPASupsiteHSE605_FD_64523 | JGI IMG/M metagenome (GOLD analysis project Ga0074193, IMG submission 64523) | Bioremediated contaminated groundwater from EPA Superfund site, New Mexico - Sample HSE6-05 | ecosystem: Environmental > Aquatic > Deep subsurface > Groundwater > Contaminated ... | reverse complement strand
GAATCAGTAAGTATTATATACGAACGAGCCATAAAATTATGAGTTTCTATGACATCTAATGGCTCAATAAGATGTATTCGTAAATGATTTCCAAGAATTCTTACTGCCAGTTCTCTTACAATCGGATTTCTATCCATTGGATAGACTACAACAACGTCATTATGATCATCAACAATCCGAAGTACAGCGCGAAAAATATTCTCCATTGGTTGACCCAGGTTTTCCCGACGATGTACAGCCATGAAAATCAGCCTATAATTCTTCCCAAAGTTATCAAAGATAGAATGATAAAAATTGCTGCGAACAGTCGTTTTCATAGCATCTATTACTGTGTTGCCAGTCATGAAAATGTTTTGTTGATTTTTACCTTCCTTTAATAAGTTATTTACAGATACCCAGGTAGGAACAAAATGTAAGTCTGCAATATTTCCAGTTAATTGACGGTTTATCTCCTCAGGAAAAGGTGAATATTTATCATACGCTCTTAAGCCTGCTTCTACATGTCCTATTGTTATTCGTTGGTAGAAAGCAGCCAGCGCCGCTACAAAAGTGGTTGAAGTATCTCCATGCACCAATACAATATGAGGCTTGGTTTCCACAATTACCTTCTCCGATTTTTCTAGCACACGACTCGTAATTTGTGTCAGAGTTTGTCCAGGCAGCATTATGTTCAAATCATATTCAGGCTCAATTTGGAAAATACTAAGCACTTGATCCAGCGTGTCTCTATGCTGAGCAGTAACATATACCTTACTATCCATTCTGTCTGGGAATTTCTGAAATTCTTTAACTAACGGAGCCATTTTAATAGCCTCAAGTCTTGTGCCACATACAATCAGGCATCGTATTTTTTCCATTTGTTCCAGACCCCTTCTGAAGCCATCGCCTCACAAAAAATTTTTTTTAATCATTAATTGTAACAACTTCTTTGTAAGCTGAAATCGACTTGGTCTTGAATATCCTGGACGAATCTCCTAGCAAGTAATACTTAGCTCCCATTTCTTCTATAACACTTCCCAGCTAAATAAGTCCCTCGTATCAAACATAATAGACATGTCAACTCCAAATTTTATTGTGGATGGTCTGAGCCTACGACCCCTATATCCTAGTTATTATAAGACGCTATCAATATTTGTACATCCGTATAAGCTACAGGATAAGTGAATAAATTCTTAGGTATTTCCAACAGGTTAATTCATATTGATAGCAGAATGCAAAAGAGCCACACATCACGTGTGACTCTTTTGCATCTTGCTCCCATTATACGGGAGCAAGATTTTCCCATCTTGAATTTCAATGATGCGGCCAGTTAAGTGTTTGTCGTGGGTTACAATAATAAAAGCAACACCATACTCTTTATTCACTTCTTTAAAGATGTTATAAACATCTTCTGAACTATGTAAATCCAGGTTCCCCGTTGGCTCATCAGCCAAGATGATCTTAGGGTTATTGATCAGCGACCTAGCAATCGCTACGCGTTGCTGTTGACCTCCAGATAGATCAAGGACATTGTATCGGCGATACTTATATAGTCCTAACATATCTAATAAGCGATCCGCCCTTTCCTTCACCTCAGACCGGTTATTTCTTTGTATTTCACTAGGCATCAGAACATTGTCCAAAACATTGAACTCTTGCAATAAAAAATGAAATTGAAAAACAAACCCTATAGCTTGATTCCGCAATCTTGCCAATTTGCGCTGCGTCATATTTTTAGTATTCGATCCATCGATAATGACTTCCCCACTAGTGGGCCTATCGAGAGTGCCCATAATATTTAAAAGCGTCGTTTTACCACTTCCTGAGGCTCCTACAACCGAGTTAATGCTGTGTTCCTCAATTTCTAAATTAATATCGTAAAGAATTTGTGACTTTACCCGAGTCCCATAAATTTTGTTAACATCTATTAATTCAATGACATTAGGCATTTTTAATTACCTCAATTGGGTTTAATTTAATACACCTGAGCGCTGGAAAAATGGCAGTTGACATTGAAACCACAAAGAAAATAAGGATAGACAGCCCAATAAACCTATAATCCACTGTAACATTAACCACAGGCAATCCTTGGACAGTCACAATGTATCGATTAAATCCTCTTAGAAAGACGACAAGGAAACCAAGACTAAGAGCGATTCCTACAAGACTAAGTAATAACGCTTGGTAGAAGAAGACAAGGCTCGACGAAAAGTCCGTAAGACCCATCGCCTTTAAAATACCAACTTGTTTCGATTTTTGGAAGACATTAATTGTCAATATATTAATAATACTTATAATGGTCGCCAGCATAATAAAAAATTCGATGACAAGGGTGACCAGTTTTTGACCCACAATAGCACTGACTATTAATTGATTCTGGTCTTTCCAATTAGAAAGAGCTAACTCTTCACCTGACAGGACACTGCTAATTTGGTCACTGACAACATCTGCTTGAAATGGGTCGTCAACCTCTAACTCAATCTCAGTCACTTTATCACCAAAACCGATGAAGCTTTGCGCGGTAGTCAAATTCGAAATCACCCATGCATTATTAATCTTAGCAACCCCAAAATCATACAAGCCAACAACTTTCATAGTCACCGTTTGTCTACCAAGGGTTAAGATACTGATCTCATCTCCGACCTTGACACCTAATCGCTCAGCCAATTCTTTGCCGAGTAAAACCTCATTATCGTTAACCGGTGAACTACCTTCGTAAATTGCCGCTGAAACATTATACAGACGCTCGGTATCTGAGATATTAAACCCCCGGACAAGTATAGGGATCGTCATTTTCCCAAGTTTAATCCACGCTTGGCTATTGACAGTTGGGGATACCGCTTCAACTTCCGGGAATTTGCTTCTGATCATGTCCGCTTCCTTCTGCCAGTCACTAAATCCTCCACTTTTGGAATACACAGTAATATGCGGGCTATATGCTAAAACTTTATTGACTAATGTCTTTTCAAGTCCTTGACTGACCAGACCGATAAAAATCTGAACAGATACTCCTATGGCTATGCCAAAAATGACTAAGAGCGTTTGTAATTTTCTATCAAGCAGAAACCGCCACGCGATTTTTAAAGGTAATAGCACAACCATTTTAGTCCTCTCTTAGTTGTATTATCTAATGGTCGGTTCGACAATATTAAGAAGTATTCAAGAAGTAACCGCGCCCTACCGAGCGGAGTGAGACGTGCACTGAAAGTTGGAGGCTCTTCAGTCGAATAGCTCTGTTTCCTGAACTAAATTTCGTAAGAAAGAAATAAGATCCTCCGAAAGATCGCCCCGACGCAAGGCATATTCGATCGTTGCTTCCACAAAGCCTAACTTGTCTCCAACGTCATACCTCCGCCCTTCGAATTCATAAGCAAGGATTTCCTGAGAAAGCCCAAGTTCCTTAATCCCATCCGTGAGCTGAATCTCCCCACCTTTGCCCGCTGGAAGGACACTTAAAATATTAAAAATTTCCGGATTTAAAATATACCGTCCCATTATGGCTAAATGAGTTTCTGGGGCATCTTCCGGACGAGGTTTCTCCACCATATTTTTGGCACGATAAAGCCGATCTGCAAACTTTTCACCATCCACGATCCCGTATTTGGACGTATCTGCTAGCGGAACTTCTTGAACCCCGACAATGCTTGCACCGTAGCGCTCGTATTGATTTATCATTTGACGTAAAGCAGGTACTTCAGAATAAATAATATCATCTCCTAAGAGGACTGCAAAGGGTTCATTACCAATAAACTTGCGAGCGCAATAGATCGCATGTCCCAAACCTAACGCCTCTTTTTGCCGAACATAATAAATATCGGCCATCTGAGCGACATCCTGCACCAAATCCAACAGTTCGTCTTTTGCATTTTTCTCTAAAAACACCTCAAGCTCCATGGAACGATCAAAGTGGTCCTCTATGGCCCGCTTATTCCGCCCCGTCACAATAATAATATCTTCGATTCCGGCCTTAATAGCCTCTTCCACAATATATTGAATAGTTGGTTTATCCACGATAGGCAACATCTCTTTTGGTTGAGCCTTTGTTGCTGGCAAAAAACGAGTTCCCAATCCTGCCGCTGGTATTATTGCTTTACGAATTTTACGCATATTTTTTACTCTCCTTTTAATAATACTCGATATTTTAGTACTTGTATGTGTATTTAATAATCATCTATCTAATTATTTCAACTGCATTGCTTGATACGTCCTTTCTTGGTGTAGGGTACGACCCGGCACAGCCAACGAATTGTGGTCGATTTACCGTCCCTTACCCTTAGGGAAGGATGTTCCCTGAAGATGGTCTTTGTTTTATTGCAGTATTTATACTTGATAAAAGGTACTTTAGCAAATCTATATTTACAATTCCCACTATTACTACAACGATTACAAAAATACACAGTTGATAAATTAGAGATGCAGCATTAAGATTACAAATAATCATGACAATTAAACACAGACCCGTCATACCAATAGTCATAGCATAATTTATTCTTAGATTCATACGTTTGTGGATCATAGGTATTCTAATAACACACATGACAATAAAGCCTATTAGAGAAGTAACGACTACTCCCATAGAACCATAACTTTCTGCAAGCAAAAAACCTCCAATAGCAGAAACCAACCCTCCAATTAATGTCGTTTTAAAAATAATGTTGCTCTCTTTACGTGCTAAAAAAACACTAGCCAAGTGCGAAGCAATGGCTGAGTAAGCTGCAGTTAAATAGATAACTGGTGTTAAAATAACACCCTTACCATAACCTTTAAATACATACAATTGATAAAAAACATATGTAACAGGAATTAATAAAGCTACCGCGCTAAAAACAGCCCTAATTAATGCATCAAGAACACTATTAAAAAAAGTATCACTTTCTTTAGTATCATAACTTCTAAATGATTCTTCTATCCATGCCATGGTCACTACGGATGTAATTAGTGCCATTATAGTACCAAATCTACTTGCCAAGGAATATATTCCATTCTCATCAATACCTATCTTATATGTTATTACAACAGTATTAAATGAATTAATAAGCCACCACGACACTGCATTTACACTAAGCGGGAAAGAATACTTAATAATAGACTTTAACAAATCTCTATTGAAATCTTCTTTCTTTAATCCTTTAATAATTTTAATGTTAGCTTCTAAAATGATAATACTTACCAGGTTTCCTACGGTATTTGCGATAAATAAAGCTAATAATCCCCATTTAAAAACCATTATTAGAACAATGTTGAGTAAAATAGCAATAACAGATTGTACAACAGTTGAAATAGCATATATTCTATTTTCCTTTAATGCCCGCGCTGAAAACTGCCAGTATGATACTCCCATCTGGCATATACCCATTATTAGAACAGCTATTCCGAACTGAATATTAAAAGATGTAGCAGTAATGAGAAATAAAATACTATATAAAATAGTCAGTCCGAAGCAATATATACTCGCTGTAGTTAGTACATTTCGCTCGTCACCCTCTTTTTCAATCATAAATCTAAGTATGCCTTCCCATATAGATTGGTATAATAAAGGTATAAGCAAGGCTATGATTGAAACAGTAAGGCTATAGTAGCCAAAATCAGCTGGTTCTATATATTTACTGTATAGTGGTATAAATAGAAATTGTAACATTTTAGTTGAAAAGATCCCGAGAAAATAGAACCCCATATTTCTTATAAGTCTTCTTGATGACATTATACATGCCTCACAATTTTATTTTCTATTTTTACCTGATAAAGAAACGGATACCAAACCTCCCGCTTACCACAGGCCGAGTACGGGTTTTGATCAGTTATATAAATAATTCTAAGAATTTGAGAGAAGCCGAAACTCCGAAGTGTTAGTTTTATCGAGAAATATTCCATCTTCTATTATTGATAAAGCAGTAAGGGCTGTAGTTGGACCTTGTGCCCATGGAAATGCTCCATAATTCTGAGGATACATACTGATTCCTTTACATTCAGATGAACAATCTAATACTAACCCATTCATTGTAGAATTATGTAGAGAATTAAGAGCAAGATTACTGTAGTTCAGAAACGAACAATTTAAAATACCTATCATAATCCCTCTTCTAATAGCATAGCTAATCATAGACGTCGCAGATGTGTCTGTGTACCCATCCTTAGCAGTAACTTGCCAATTAAAACAACCATCTTTATTTTGATAATTTACAATACTTGAAATAGTTTTATTGAAAGAGTCAGCTATAAAATTATAGTGAGGATTAGATTTTGGAATATACTCTAGACTATCAACCATTCCTATTAATAGCCAACCAACGCCTCTTCCCCATCCAATAATGCCTACTTTAATATTATTAACTGGATCATAACCATGATAAGGCAGATAAATGCTGTCATCAAAACCTTTATTAATATAATTTATTAACTGCGTTAACGCTAATTCTATGGCTAGTGGATTATTATAAACACTTCCATAACGACATAAAAAAGGACAAGTCATTCCAATACCATCAACTAGAATAATGCCTGAGTCCCCCCTTCTATATGGCAAGCAACCATCGTAAGCTTTTGGATAAAGAAATAAAAATTCAATAATTGCGTCAATAGTTTTTTTATATTTAATATTTTTTGATAATTGATGTAAATATATTAACGAATAACCATTAATAGCTTGATCGATGTAATGAATAGAAGCACCTTTACTAATCCAAGCATCATAATATTTTTGTAAACTTAATAAATCGCTGCTATCTTCAGAAGCATGATAGCACCACTCTAATGATGTTGCTAAAAGTCCATTTGGCCAAAAATATCCATTCACTTTCATTAAATTCTTATCAAAGATTATTGATTTAATGAAAGACTTTAATTTCTTTTTAAAATTTACCTCCGGATAATTTAATAATTGATGGCGAGTAACTACTCTTAAATCATCAAAAGTACGTTTTTGTATAACATATTCTCTCATTTTAATATTCGTTCCTTTCAGCTTTATCAAGAAGGGCATTTTTTAAATAATTAAGAGCTTTATTACGTTCAAACTCTAAAATTGGAGCAACATGCGAATAATTAAGATTAAATATGTCAGCGTTTTTATTAATATTATTCCATTTTCTTGATCCTAGATTAAAAGTTGAAAGCAATGTATCAATCCTTGAATTCATAGAAATGATTTTACTAACCCGGTCAAAGATAATAAATGGTTTTTCCAGCAAGATCGAAAAAGCTGCACCATGGAATGAATCCGTCAAAAATACCGTTGCTGAATTGACATAATCAATAAACTCACCTGGATCCACAGAATAGCGGACTCTATCATTTAAATCTGCCAAATTAACAGTCTCAAGCTTGTTGTCTAATGCTATTTTCCTAATACTGTTTTGATTCTCTTTCGAAACTTCACCAAGAAAGTAAGTTAGCAAGTATGCATTTTTAGGTTTGTGATCCGACGCCTTGGTAACAGAAAGCCATTTTTCTTTGGATAGCATCAGGGTCGGATCCACCAGAACAACGGTATTCCTTCCCGTTAATTCTTTAATGATTCTGGCACCTGCTTCTTCTCTGACAGATAAATTCTCCATTTGTGACAGCCATGAAGTATAGTTTTCTACATGCTCATCAGGAATAGAAGATATTCCAAAACTAGGCGCATAAGCAATCCGCTTCTGCTTAGGAGCAAATGTCAAGAAGTCAAGGGACGAACCATGCCTGAAGGTTGGATTCCATACTTGGTCACTTCCAACAACAAAATAGTCATATTCCTCTGGTAGATTGATTGGGATTTTGTTTTCTGATATGGTGAACTGGGTCTCATAAATATTTTTACTAGTAAAATTTTTAAAGGCATTTATTCTTTGAGAACAACATATATCGACTTTTTTTTCTTTCAACCTATTACTTATTTTTGTATTAATCCTTTCAAAGAATTCTTTCCCTGACATGTTTTTTATTTTATTAAGCTTATTTTGAATACTACTTTTATCTGAAGTATTTACGATCGTCTCGACTTTGTACCCTAATGATTTAAGCACTTCCTGAGAAGCGTAGTTTTGTAATCTATTACCATAATTTGTATAGTCGCAAATTGTTATAATCCCTATTTTTTTCATAATTCCCTCCTGGTTATTTTGAATTACAATTAAGACTTACGCCATTATCTTTTTCAGAACATTTCTCAACCCTTTTGGCATCATATTTTTCACTTTATGATACCAAATTTTGACTCCAGCTTTCTTTTCAAAGAATTTCTCAACTGCACTAAATCCCTGTGCCTGGTATAATTCCAACAAATTTTCTCTGCTATTGCTTCTACGGCTTGGCCTATTAAGCTGAGCGTTTTCTCTTGCCGCTTTTTCAAACGTTGATGGAACGAGATTCAGCAGTCCATACTTGAATTGTTCCAAATATCTCTCGCCCTTATCGGTATTTACGATGAGGCAGGAAATCCCTTTCTTATCGGAAAAAATGCCACCGTTCCTTTCCATTACCTCCGGATGCTCATGCTGGATACCCCAATAATCACCAGCAGTAATATCTCCTGGGCGATGCGAAGAAGCATATTTACAGACATAACAATTTTCTCTATATGTTTCAGAATCTAAAAACAACTTATAGTAAGAGGACAATTCACTCGGAATAAGTTTTTCCCTTACTTTCCCATCAGCCTTTTTATAGAGGGCTTTACCTGTCAGGCCCCAGCCTCTTGTCTTATCACGGAACTTGAAATCGATGATTTCTCCATGCAGCTTTTCTTCCAAGGCCTTCAAATAATCCTGAAAAAACTTTGCACTCGGAACGCCGTGGCATATAATATCAACCGTAATCAGATTCTCATGATCTTTCTTTAGGAGTTCTCTTAATCCCGCAATCTGGCAAGGAGTGCCGGAAAACAGTACTGTCCTACCAGCCATAAGGTATTTCTCTGCTTCGCCATAGGTAGCTCCGATTGCGCTCTGCACATACTTGGAACCTTGCAGCTTTATCAGGTCTTTCTTTTTGGTGATGCCGATATGGAGCGGATTTAAGACACCATCGCTGTAATCCATAGATGCACCGAATACGACTCCACCATTCTCCAGAATTTGGATGGCAAAAGCTGCAAATACACCACCAGATGCGGATTTCATAATCTGTCCGTCACACCTGCTTGATGCCACATAAACCTGTTTTGGTTCATTGGTTTCCGTAATGTTCTGGAAGGCACAGACCTTTTTACAGGCTAAACATCGGATACATTTTGCTTCATTTATTACAGGATAAAGAAAACCATACGCATCCTCTTCCATCGTTATGGCCTGATTGGAACAGATATTCATGCATGCCCCACAGCCGCAGCAGTCTTCCTTTTTATTAAATAAGATGATTTTCTTCTCTTCCATCAAATATTCTCCTTGTCTGTACTGCAGGATATATATCTAAAAAGAAAAAACATATGGATATGTACTTTCCCCTCCGATATATATAAAACCGTAGAACCAATACGATAATAAATAAAGAACAAGGACAATAATTATAATTGTTTTGACTGATTTTTCAGTGAAAATATTTGTTATCTGAGGTATAGTCAAAATATTTATGAATAGAAAATATATACTTAAGCGATACGCATAGATACTTACAGATGATAACTGGGTAACAACCAGTTCAATAATCATCAAATATACAAAATATTTATTATATGCATTTCTTTTGCAATATCTCGGAAAATTAGATAATATTAAAATTAAATAGGGTGCTCTTTTTATTAGTGAATTAATTGAAAAACCAACGCCCCCCTCCCCAATATAACCTATATATCTATTGGTCAAAACCCCAGCTTCAACTAAAAACAATATAATCTTTGAATATAATATGATAAACCCTATTGAAACCGCTATAATGCTGCACTGTTTAATGAACGAAATACCTTTATCTACTTTAGACGTTAAATATTGATGTAATATATAAAAAAACACTCCTATTATCGCCGATTGGTGAATTAAAATTGCACACACCATGCAAAAAACATATTTTTTCAAATCCTTCTTAACAATAAAGTTAATTGAATAAAAAACAATGGCAGCAGCAAGTAATTGACGCATCAGATTTAAAGAAACGTTATACAGCATAAAATAGTATACTAACATTCCTAATGGCATCGACACATGCTCTCGAAAACGATAAATGCCCTTATATACAAAATAAGTAGTCAAGAAATTCATTATAAAAAATAGCCAGAATACATTATCGGTAAATCTTGAAATGAAATATACGTAATATAAATAACTAATTTCAATAGAGCCGTACCTGATATTTGATATAACCGCAGCAAATTCGGGAAAAGAGTTACATTGTAAAGCTTGGTTAAAATAGGGTATCCCGTATATCATCGTATCAGTTCCCACACTTTCACTGCGCAGACCAGCTAATAATGCGGGCAACGAAATGGCGAAAAAAGACAATATTATGAATTTCCTTTTCTCACCACGATTTATTGTTTTTTCTGCTTGTTTCGTTATAATTGCTGAGATAAAAAAAGTAACTAAATATGGCCACATTATAAACTCCTTAAAATAATTAACTTAACAACAGTCTTTTGAATTTAATCTCTTTACATTCCCTTTAATAGTGTACAATGGAATTAATAAGTAATCAGCATGTTTTATTAATGCATATTCTAGTCTTTTGAATAAATTTAATTTATTTACTTTTGTATTTCTAACAATATCTCTTACACCATCCGAATTGATAAACGCCAATATTTCCTTTCGATTTTTTAGCTTGCACATATAACAATATTCTAAGAGAATATTTGTAATAACGCTAAAATAGTATTTATACATATCGGCAACATAAATATCCATGCCTGATTCCACGATAAATTCTTTTCTCGATTTTAGAGTTTGCATCATACCGTCTAATCTTTTACTCCACTCAAAAGTATGCATTACACTTAATGGATTTTCGTTGTAATTTATAACTGGCACATCGAATATTTTAATTTCATCAATATGTTTACGGTAGTTTAATAAAAAAAGCAAATCTTCACCAATCTTGATTTCTGTATCGAAATTTATGTTGTTCTTTTTTATAGTCCCCAGTCTATATAATTTCGCCCAGCAAGTATTTAAAAATGGTGATGTTAATAACAATCTATCGAAACATTCTGTGTCATCTGATTCTATTTTCTCACACAAATCAATATACTTTGATTTATTACGAGTATTAATTTTATAACTATAAACATATAAGTCACAATTACCAGAAACTATACATTCTTCAATAGCATTCCACCCAAAATCAATCATTGTATCATCAGCATCCAGAAACATGACATATGTTCCAGATGCTAAATTCAATCCATAATTTCGTGCAGATGAAACGCCTCCATTATGTTTGTGCAAGACTTTTATTCGATTATCTTCTTCTGCTAGTTCGTCACATATCTCGCTCGAGTTATCGGTACTTCCATCATCGACTAGAATTATCTCCATTAAGATACTTGTATTTAACCTTATTGATCTGATACACTCCTTCAGCCAGTTTTCTGCATTATATATCGGGACAATAATACTTAGGTCCATTATTTTACTCCTTATTACCCATAAATGCTTTAGACAGAAATTTATTGCTAACACTCCGTTCATGATTAATTATCTGGTTAACGGAGCTATAATCTATCCTTCTTTTTGTATCCAATACTTCGGGACAAGTATTGATAACTCGACCCGTCAAATTCGTAAGACTCAAAATGCTATTAATCCTTGAACTAAATCTAGGCGGATTAAACACATAAAACTCCTTATTAAAGTTGATGCAAAACGCAGTACCGTGAAAAGAGTCCGTAACTACATATTCCGCTTTGTCAATTAAAGAAACAAACTGGGTTACTTCGGGTAAAACAACAGTTCTGCCTACTTTTGCAACATGGTCATACATTAGGCCAATGCGGATCAGCTTCATATTTTTTTCTTTTGCCAATCTTTGTGCAAACCTATCCATTTCCTTATTGGGGTTTAACTGATACATTAAGACATATTTGCCAGACAAAAAAGATTCAGTCGATAACTTTCTCCATTCATCCCTAGTTAGCATCAACGTAGGATCCAAAACAAGCTGAACGTTTCTCATTCCAATTTTTTTTAAGGCGCTTACAGCACAATCCTCTCTAACAGATATATGTTGAAATTCTTGCAAAAGCTTACTTACTTCTGTTCCCTCTGCATCGTTAAATTCCATCATACCGATACTTGTAGCAAATGACATTTTCATTTTATTTGCTGGAACAAATGCCAAGTAAAAGGCAAGTTCTATCCCTTCATTATAATCACTGTTCCACATTTGATCACTGCCTACACAATATACATCTGCCTTAGGTGGATCATTTTTTAGCTCCCGATAATTTATGTAACGCTTTTCAGATAAACCAATATATTTATTTATAAATCCACCAAAAACACTTGACTGCTTTATATATGACGGCGCTTTAATTAGTTTATAAACGCCCCTCAAGAATGGAATTTTATTCCATTTTTTATTCTCTAGGGCCCTTTGCATCTGCGTATGATAATCTATTTGATCAAAGCGACAATAGTCTATTATTTCTACTCTGCCGAATTCACGCAACTTCTCTTGGGTAGCATATGTCTGCAAAACAGACCCATAATTATTAACATTATGGAAAGTAATCACATCAATTTTCATCATATTCCTCACCTATTTACAAAGTTAAATCAATAATAATAGCTTTACATATACGCCGTTAACTAATTTCAGGTAATAATCTTGCACAGAATTTCCTTTGATTAAATATTTGTTCTTTCTCCATGAAGGGAAATAAGTATTAATATTTTCCCAGGTTTTTCTAATAAGATTTCCACGTATCCTTTTATCTTTAATCTTCAGCATCTTAAATAAAAAACTGCAGAGCAAAACTCTAGTATATTCATATTCAATAACATCAGCATATTCATCATACAAATTCTCATTTTTATAAAAGCTTATTATGTCATCTAAAACATCATGAATATGACCAACTTTTTCATTCTGATTGTTCGCTATTGAACCCGGACGTTGAATATAGTGCAAATAGGGTTCCTTCATAACCGAGACTTTATCAATACTCGGTAAATTTGGAACTATTTTATAAAAAAAATCCAAATCTTCATAACGTAATCCTAATGGAAAACTGATATTTAATTCTTGAATCCAACTTCTTTTATATATCTTGTTCCATGCCATGACGCGACCTCGAAGCAAATAATCTTTAATATCTATATATCCATCTCTGAAGTCAATTTTACGTTTTCTGGGATAATCCCACCAGAAATTACATTCAACTATATAACTTTTTGATTCAACTGCCCTCTTATACATTTTTTCGTACATTTCTAATTCAACATAATCATCGGCATCCAGAAAAGCAATAAATTCTCCTATTGCGTATCTCATGCCATAATTTCTTGCATCGGATAATCCACCATTCGGCTTCTTTAGATATAGAAACTTTTTAGGAAATTTTTGCATATACCTTTTAATTATTTCTTCGGAATTATCTTTGCTTCCATCGTTTACCACGATTATTTCAATATCGTCCAATGTCTGCAAGGCGAGGCTTTCTAAGCATCTTTCTAAATAATCTTGAACATTATAAACCGGAACAATTACACTAAGTTTAGTCATGTATTCATATCCTCGCTTAACTCTTGCTTTTCTCATCTATCAGAGAACATAAAAACCATTTGGGCAAAAACCGAGATCACAGTTCAATTTCAGTAATATAATTTCCAATAAGCCTAACGGTTCTCTCGCGTTGAGAGACATAGATACTAAACTTAAATGTTCTGCTATTTTTAATCAGTTCTCCAAGGTCATCTTCTTCACGGCACATAAGAACATACTCTTTCTTAGAAAAAGCTCCCGCTATCTCCATCTGATGATCATCCACATGCTCGTGATATTTCTTCAATCTCGGAAAAACAATAACAGGCTTTCTAAAGTTGATTCCAGCAATAATCGTTCCGACACCACTGTGTGTAATCAATAGGCTACACTCCTTGATTTTTTCATCAAAATTGGCTTTATCCAAAAAATCTAGGCACTCATAATTTCTCGGCTTATAATCCGAATGTCCAACCTGAGCGAAGACTGGCTCATCAATCTCTCCAGATTCAAGCAATTTATCAATTTGCTTTAATAATCTATTACACTGGAACTTCTGGGTTCCTAACACTACGAAAATCATATTTCACCCCACAAATCATAACGGCAAACCTAAATTGGAAGGACTCCACGATATGCATACGCCATATTTGCAAGCCCTTAAAAAACTCCCCCAGTGTAAGTTGCCCTCGGATAAATCTTCAACAGTTCTTCCCACTGCACTATGAACAGGTCGGCAAGGCGATACATGAACTTGCCAGTCATCGAGGCTTTATCTACTCTAGCAAAAGACTCTATGTAGATAACCTTTTTCCGGAGAATTTTACCGAGAAGGCAAATCGGAAAGGTAGCCAAGGCTCCGGTGGAAATGATGCAGTCTGGCTTTTCCTTCAAAAGAATACTCAACGACTTAAAGAATATTTCACCGAGATAAATGATGAATAACAGCTCTTTTCTATTTACCTGCTGGACATGGTAAACTTTCTTTCCGAAGGAGAGTTCATTGAACCCACCGTTCTCGGTCACTAAAAACGAATCATATTCTTGTTCTATTGGTCTCAAACATGCAATTTCTTCTAAATGCCCTCCTGAAGAAGCAGCAAAGCAGATCTTCATAGAATCACCTTCTTCCCTTTTAACTATATTAAATAACTTTCATGAACCTGCAGAAGTGAATCAACTCGCCCCCCGTCTCCCTAACACCACTGGCACCGTCCTAGCCAAGATCCCTACATCCATCCACAACGACCACCCATCCACATACTCGGCGTCCATCGCCATCCATTCGTCGAAATCCACCTGATTCCGTCCACTAATTTGCCAAACACACGTAATCCCCGGCTTAACTGCCAACCTCTTGCGATGCTTCGGATCATACATATTAACCTCACTCGGCAATGGTGGACGTGGCCCGACCAAACTCATTTCGCCCAAGAATACGTTCCATAACTGTGGCAACTCGTCCAAACTCGTCTTCCTTAAAAGCCTTCCGACTGGAGTAACCCGAGGATCGTTTGTAATCTTAAACACCGGCCCACCCATCTCATTAAGATGAGCTAACTTGGACTTAAGTTCTTCCGCATTCACAACCATCGATCTAAACTTGTACATCTTGAAGATCCGGCCATTTAAGCCCACCCGTTCTTGACTAAAAAATACTGGCCCCTCAGATGAAACTTTAATAGCAATCGCTATTGCCAACAGAAGCGGACTCATAACTACAAGACCAATACCTGTAATAATTACATCCATGCCCCTTTTGGCTAATTCCTGCACCGGCAACCTTGGACGACCATCAAAGGCAACCATCGGCAAACCATCAAAATCAATCGGTCTACTCAGAGCAACTTTAGCTACTGTCTCATCAAGTAGAACCGTTACTGTTTTCCCCATGAGATCTAGTAATTCAAGACATTCCTTCACCCGTCGATCTGACAATGGTGCTGTGATAACCGTAAGATCTACTATTTTCATACCTATAATGGATTGGAGATTTGAATAACCACCTAAAAATGGTATCTCCAGGCCATTGCGTTCAGGGGCTAAGTAACCGACCACTTTGTAACCCAGCTGAGGATTTTCATTGACTTTATCTAAATAAGAATGAGCAGCTTGTCCGCTACCAATGATTAGCACATAACGTGTATTTCTTCCTATCGTACGCCAAGCTTGCAGCATCAGTCGAACCATTAAATGTACGCCTAACGTGAGGCAAAGTGCTGTAGCCTCAAAGTAAAAAATAAATCGGTTATGGATCAGCGAGGGCTCGTATAATGTAACGGACGCAATGGTTACGGCAAAGGTAACTACATGCGCTTTTATGAGCTGCTTAGTTTCCAAACCCCCGGACATAAACCGCCTAGATTGGTAAACTCGATTAACGTTAGAGCTAATCATCCAGCATAAGCAATAACCCAAAAATATAAAAAAGTATTGTTCCCAAACACTCCCAGGCATGGCATGTTTATATTGATAAAGCTCCACAGTAAAGAAAAACCCTAAACTAAGGACAATTAAATCTACTAATTGGGAAATGTCATCTAAAATGGCCCCGTATTCTCTTAACACTTTCTCTCAACCCCTTCGAGATGAAGCATTTTTCTCTTAAAATCGGCTGAGAGTACTATATGATTACCTTTTGATATAAGATCCATTAGCGGTTTCTTCCCTAAACCCCCTGACAGCAATATCAACTTCATATCCGAAACCCCTCTCTTCCTCAATCTAAAAACCTCGATCTCCATCAATTCTCGAATACCCTCGTCTGTAATTAGCTTGTTTGTGAGCCTATGACCATTTATCTTGACTTATTATAAGATGCTTCCAATATTTGTACATCCGTGTAAGCTACAGGATTAATAAATAAGTTCCACGGTATTTCCTACAGGTTAATTTAAAATTGATAGCAGAATGCAAAAGAGCCACACAATATGTGTGACTCTTTTGCATTCTATTCTTATATGTTGTAAGATCACTCTCTTAACTAATCTTACCACTCTCCACTGTATCTTTTGTATAAATCAATACAGCCTCTAACCGGGATTTAACGCCTAACTTTGACAGTATATTGCCAACATGGAAATCAACAGTACGATTTTTAATGCCCAATGTGGCAGCGATTTCTCTATTGCGTAAGCCCTGGGCAATCAATTCTATTATTTCTATTTCCTTTGGAGTAAGTAATGAACTAGGGATTTTTTCGGATTCTATAATATTCGTACTTGTCTCTTCGCCAACAATCACAGATCTAAGATACGGGGCCATGTTTTGAGAAAAATAGTACTTACCACTAGAGGCCTGTAATATTGCTGTAGTCATTTCAGTTTTTGAACAGTCTTTAAGCAGAAAGCCATGGGCACCTCTACTTAAGGAGGCATTAACATACTCTTCTGGGTTTTGTCCAGTAAGCATAATAATACTAACATTTGAAGCTAGCTCTTTAATTTTCTCTATCAAATCAGTTCCGCAGAAATCGGGAAGATTAATATCCAGTAATACCACGTCCGGATGTTCCGTCTTCACTATTATTAAACATTCACTTCCATTCTTAGCCGTTCCCACTACAGAAATATTGGGCTCAGAAGACAGCAAGGATACAGTACCTTCCGCAAAGAGCGTTTGGTCATCCACTACTACCACCCTTATGGTCTTCTCCGAGCTTGATACCATAATATTTCCTCCTCCACTAGCATCCCTAGGTCTACCTGATAGTTACATCGTAACCTCGCCTAATCAGTACTCTTTAATCCAATCGTGAGACTCCCACTTCTACAAGTGGTCTCTTTTTGCCATCCTGCGAGAAGGTTAATACGTGCGAAGACCGTGTCTGCAAGAAGGCTAATACGTGCGAAGACAGTGTCTTCGTGGGCTACAGGGACACTCGGTCATCCATGGCCAGCGGGAGTGGTACCCCGTACTCCGCTTCGGTGGGGGTAGTCTTAGGAAAATATAGGCCGAGGAAACGACTTCATTCAAAACAGTATACGTTTAATATTTAGGTTTTTAGGGGGTAAATCTAATTTTGGGGGTATTTTTCGGGATGACTTAGAAGCTAATTTTGTATAAAAACCAGCTTCTAATTGTTAAATATTGTTATATGGTGTGTTTGATTTAATATAAATCTTTAAACCGGGATAGAAGCCTTAAGCGTAACACCCTGACCAATATTTGAAGTAATATAAAACTCCCCACCCAAGCTTGCTATCCTTTCTTTCATTCCAATTATTCCGAAATGATTGCCTACTAGCGACCAATCGGCGATCTTCTGGGGGTCAAACCCTTTGCCGAAATCATTAATTATCATTTCAAGGCTCTTATCTTCCAGGGTAATGGTGACATTAGCTCTGGACGTACCTGAGTGCTTCATAACGTTATTAATTCCTTCTTGCAAAAAGCGAAACGCTACCACTTCAATATCCTCTTTAAACCTCTGTTCTCTACTTATTCCTATTACTTCTAGAAATATTACCAAGAGCTCTTTTTGCATGATTTGCTGAAACAGAACCTCGACAGCAGGAATAAGACCCAAATCCCGCAAAGAGGATGGACGCAAATTACTACATATTGAACGAAGTTCGTAATTCAAATCCTCTATCATGTCCTGCATGACTGAGACAGTGTGAAAATTACTATTTTCAGTCGAAAAATTCGCAATTAATTCCTTCATCCTCCGGTTTAGATCCAAGCCTATCTGTAATGATCCGTCATGTATTTCCCGCGCTAAAACTTTCTTTTCTTCCTCAAGGTTATTAAACAATAATCGATTGATTACTTCCAGTCCCTGGCTTCTTCGTTGTGATTCCCGAGACTTTTTCTCCATTACGTTTATTTCCCTAGACAATTGCTTGATGACACGGATCACTTTGAGGCGTTGGCCTATTTGATAACACATCGAAGTTAATAACAGTACTTCATTTGATTGAAATCTAATATAGGAACGACGATGACCAAGGAATATTCCACACGTAAAGTCGTCAGAAACAAAGGGTATGTACATTTCCACAGGAAAATCACTAGAAAACGTTTCGATGGAATGCCTTGTGCTTTTAGCTGTTTTGTAATATTCCTCCATAATCGCTTGTTCGGTTATATTTCCAAGGTAGCGTCCTACCGCACTTTTTGTGTACCAACCTTTCAGATCCTCCGCTATAACAAAGGCACCTTCAAGCCCAAGTTGGTTCACTAACTCTTCTACTATTAAAGCTTCATTCATAGCGGACGTATTTCCGTTTAGTTTAACTATTGTATTTTCAATTCTATAATCTCTTTGAATACCAAAAATCTTATCAATTGCAAAATGTAATAAAGCTTTAATAAGATTAAAGCTAAATAGTGCCATTATAGTTAAAGACAACACTAAAAGATAAGTCTCAATCTTTAACTCCTTAATCGCCCCTATTAGCAATAAAAACCAAGTGAAAAGCCCACTAGTTAGAATACCAGAAACTAAAGAAATAATGATAAACTCCAGAAACTTACGACCATCCGGCAAGCTCTCATATACCACAACATAACTAAGGGTAATCGGAACAATCGCGATAAAGAGAGTACTAACCTTAGGATTAACAATTGAATCAACATCTAGGAGGATTGGAACCGCTGTAAGTATAATAAAAGGCAACAACCCTATCGCTAGTCCCGCAAACACAATAGCTGCCTGGTTTTTCTCAGGTTTATCAGCAGGTAATTTAATAAGCCTGCCTAAATTCCATAAAACTGTAACTGTACCGATCAATCCATTGGCTAGCGCCAGTTTTCGTATTTCTCCAACCTCTAAAAAAACTCCATACCCTTTTAAAATGAGACTCGTAGATACAATTATAGAAATTAGGCATAAGACCCCAATAATAAGTCGATTTAATCTATTAAGTGTGTTAGTAAAAACAGAAACAAAATTCACCAATAAGACCGGTACGAGCGAGAAACCAATTCCCTCTAATTCCCTCGCCAATATTAAGCCACGGCTTGAGGCCGGGGCTAAAATTATGACTAATCCGACGAGCCAATTTAGCCAGAATAGAGCACGAGCTTGTACAAGGAAAGGTCGTCTAAATACTGTAATCAGACCTAACAGCCAAAAGATAAATCCTACGGCCGTCATCGGGAGTTCACTTAACAAGGTATAGGTAATAGGCGGTTTAGCTATTTGGACAAGTCTAATCAGCGCTCCAGAACTTTTTACTGTAATCGTAGAAGCTCCTTCTGCCTCACCCCACTTTTCAGTTGACGGATACTTTCCTGGGTCGTCGTTATCAATTTTTAAAATCATATCCCCAATACGAATCCCCAATCGATAACCCTCGCCATGGGGATCACTAAATGTTACCTTCCAGTTTCCTTCCTTACTTTCAATGTCAAGGCCTACATATGGATGATTGACCAGCATAGTAAAATATACTAGACAAGCTATAACAAAGGCGGCATTAGCAATTCGAAATGCTAGCCGCCTAAACATTTTATTCCACAAGCTGAATCAACTTCTCTTTTCTTTTTTCTGAAATTGAGATACCATCTAAAATCTTCATCGCACGTTGCTTATACATCTCGTGAATTACCGAACAATAATGAATGGTCCCTTCATTAACAACCAATTCTTTTAACTGCCCTCTTTCTTTTGACCCGAATTCATATAAACCTTTGATCGCCATAGAACTAAGGCATTTTAACGCTTCAGCATTTATCTCATTAAGAACATTTATAAGATAAACGAACGGTAGAGTTTTCCTTCCCTTAAGGAAATCATTTTTTGTTTCCAAATCAAGGAAATCGGCGAGATCATTTTCGATTTGACTCATCATACCTAAACTCATCCCAAATTGTTCTAACTGGTCGACAAGTGTTTGATCAGCGCCTCCTAAGATCGCCCCAATTTTACACGCACTAGCAGTTAATCCACCTGATTTCTTCTTAATAATCTCAAAATATTCTTCAAGCGTAATTCTCTCTTTACTGTCATTCAATAACTCCTGAAATTGGCCGTCACACGCTTGTAACCCCATCTGGTTAAGAACGTTGCTTACATCCTCGAAATGCCTACGATTAGCTATAGTCGAAAGGGCTTTGTAGCTGAGAACAAGTATACAAGTAGCTAGATTAATCGCTTGCGCAGAAGGAACTTTACGCCAGGGAAGATCGTTGTTATCTTGGTCTTGAATATCGTCCAAAATATCCGCTGCCAAGGCGAAGAGTTCCATAGCGACGGCTCCTTGCAACCCTACTTCTAAGAACCCCCCAGCACTATCGCAAGTCACAAGCGTTAATTGGGCCCACCCATACCTTCCCTTGATTCTAAAATTGGCATCAAGCCAACTAATAATTATGCTTCCTACACCCTTGCTAAGCCCTGATTTAGTTAAAAGCAGTTTTATTTCCTTCACAATAATTTGGTCCATATTCATGATCAACTGGCCCCTTTAGAACCAAAAACGAGTCGGTGAGGCACTAATCGCTAAAGAATTACTCGACAATTCTTCCTTGGCAAACACCTTTGTTATTGCATCCAATTCGCAGTTAGAAATTTCTCGGATAGATTTTAACTTTGGTATTATCACTGAGCTTCGGTTTGGATTTTTGGCTAATTCGTGAACTAATTTAGCAATGTCGTCAAAGTTCATTTTTATTCCACCCCTTTCCTTTTAGATTTGACATCAATTCATAAATCCCTCCCTATTTAGGGAAAACTTATGAAAATCTACATATTTATGACGATCTTCGGTTATGCTTCTTCGTATTGTCGGAAGCGTTATAGTAGTAATGGTAGTATTCTTTGGTATTCATGTCCACTTTATTGAGAACAGCCCCGAGGATCTTGACTCCCAATTTATCCAGCAGTTCCTTCGCTTTCTGCGCATAACCTTTGTTCACTTCCCCTGAGGCTAAGACTAGGATGACACCATCAACTTCCTGGGCAAGAATCGCTGCATCTGTAACTGCTATAACGGGAGGAGTATCAATGAGGAGAATGTCAAATTGCTCACTGACTTCCTCGATCAAGAGTTTCATCCGTTTGGACCCAACAAGCTCTGCAGGATTTGGAGGAACAGGACCTCCCGGGAGCACCATAACACCGGGCACAGCCGTTTCCCTGATATATTTACAATAGTTTTGATCCTGAACTAGGGAAACCGATAACCCTTCTCCATTATCCAACCCAAATAGTTTATGCTGAGTGGGATTTCGCAAATCAGCATCGATAATAAGAACAGATTTTCCGGATTGAGCCATACTAACCGCGAGATTAGCGACCGTGTGAGATTTCCCTTCCCGAGGACCAGAGCTCGTGATTAGTATTTTTTGGGTCTCTGAATCCACATTCGTAAACTGGACATTTGTCCTGAGCATCCGATAGGCCTCTGAGATTGGGGATTTTGTTTGCTCTAAGGTGATCAATGAATATGCCAAGAACTCTCTTCCCCTCTCACCCTTGTTTTCCCATTTCATAGTCTGGTATGATGCCCAGTACTGGAATGCCCAAAAGCTCCTCGACATCACTCAAGGTCTTTACGGTGTAGTCCATATATTCCAGCAAGAAAACCAGTCCAACCGAAGCCATAAGGCCCACAACGAAGGCAATCAAGACGTTTAGGGTTTTCTTTGGCTTAATGGGCTTATTCGGGATCACTGCAGTATCTATAATGCTTACACTGTCTACTTTTTTTATTTCAATAACAGCTTTGGAAAACTCTTGCGCCATATTGTTGGCAATCGAGGCCGCCAGCTCAGAGTTTGTATTGGACACCTGGATTTCCAAAATTTCCGTGGTCTTTACTGGATTTATGGAGATCAGACTGTCGAGTTCTTCGACCGTCAGCGGCAAGTTTAAGTCCTTAATCACATTTTGTTCGACGGTGCGACTCTGCGCGATCGTTGCATAGGTTTTGGCTAGTTGTTGGTTTGCTATAAGTACACTATTATCGAGTATTTGGGTTGGATCTTTGCCAGCCTCCGCAGCTTTTTTCCCAACGATTAGGGTGGTTGAAGCTTGATAAACCGGTTTCATGACAAAAAAGCTAATAATTCCACTGGTAAGTGCAGCGATGAGCGGCAAGACCACCACGATCTTCCAACGTTTTCGCAGCACGTCCCAATACTGCAGTAATTCTATTTTCTCTTCCATTACGACCTCCCAAATTACTTTCGCCAAACTGGTTACAGGGGTGATTCCCCATCCCCCTCAAACATTGGATTTAAAAAAGCAGAGAGCGGGAATCCCCAACTCTCTTTATAATCCGAAAGTCTTCTCCCGCAACTAGCGAATGTCGTACACGTGAGCAAAACCCAATTAATTTACAACCACTATGATCCTAATAAACTCGTTCGTTTCAACTTGTGAACCATTCATTCTATAAGCCGTAATAACTGTTGTACCTTTTGTAGAACCGGCTTTAACGGATGAGCCATCCTCGGCAACAATTGCAATTGCAGAATTATCCGTCTTCCAAGTAAGCAGGTCTGTAAGATTAAATGCACCAGTATCTATCCTCAAATAATAGATTCTAAAATCAGTATAAGACTGTCCCGGAATTTGCACATCAGTATAAACTACAGGTTAAAATAACTAAATTACCAGGTAATTCCTACAGTGAACTATATTTCTATGAACATAATCACAAGGGCAATCGAAAAAGGGCAGTGTTTGATCTGCCCTTTTTATAAACTAAAATTAAGTTAGAGTATGATAAATGGATATTATTAACAAGAATTTCACTTAATTATAACTATCACTTTACAGACAAAGAATATAATGATAGCTAAAGCCATTATTTGTCTATTGCTCCTTTTTTGCAATAATTCGATGAACGGAGAGAAGACCATGAATATATTTGGACACCGAGGTGCCGCAAGTTTGGCTCCGGAAAACACCTTACTTTCGTTTAATAAAGCTTTGAGCTGTGGAGTAGACGGCTTGGAATGCGATTTACAATTGTCGAGAGATAGAGAAGTGGTCATCTGCCATGATGAGCGGGTGGATCGTACGAGCAACGGAGTTGGCTGGATTAAGAATTTTACCCTCAAAGGGCTTAAGGAGCTAGATTTTGGCAGTTGGTTTCCCGGATCGACAAGGCAAGAGATCCCGACCCTGAGAGAATTGTTGGATATGCTTCAGGGGATTAATGTAGAGCTGAACTTGGAAATTAAATCAGGATTTGTATCATATCCTGGACTTGGTCAGCAAGTTGTTCAACTCCTCTACGAGTATGGTCGTTTACGAAGCAGTATCTTATCTTCCTTTGACCATCAAGCAGTTTTTGAACTCAAACAACTTTATCCGGAAACCCGAACAGCCATACTTTATGATTGTGCTCCTGTACAGCCGTGGCTTTACGCCAGGTCGTTAGGTGCCCAGTATATTCATCCGGCTTGGTATTACGTAACCCCCGCATTGGTTGCAGAAGCAGCAGGTGTTCAAATTGGAGTGAATACTTGGACTGTGAACGATGAGTTTGCAGCTGAAAAAGTACGCTCTGCAAGGGTAGAACGGATCATTACGGACTTTCCCCAGCATTTCCGCAAAAATGAACAAGGGGAAGCCCTCTGGGTAGGTCGCTGAAGTGGGAGTCACAAATTGCGAACCTTTTTAGATGTAATCCAAAAAATTAACTTAAATTTTACTCAGTCATAATTAGTAACTTACAGACAACGAATATAATTGTAACTGTGATTCTTTGGTTGATTTATTTTCTTTAAGTCCCTTTCCCTTCTTAATCCTTTTTCTATTTTTTTGCGATGAGGTGAATATTATATGAATATTGTCTTGCATTTAGAATTCTCTCAGGTTATTCGTAAAGCCGTAGAAAAGGAATTGAACATCAAGATAGACGTCCTTAGCTTCATGTACGGAAATATCAAGCCTGATCTTATACAAACCTCGATTCCCCACTATAAACATACTGCAACAGAATTTGTACAAGCTGAAATTGAGACACTCGCTTCTCTCAAATTCAACAAATCAAAACGATGGTTAAAGCAGTTTTACGAAAGGTTGGGAATTATCACCCATTATCTTTCGGATTTTTTTTGTTACGCTCATTCTGAATCCTTCCAGGGTGATATGGTAGAGCATTTTCTCTATGAATTTTGGCAGCTTTATCATTTCAAGAGAAATCAAAAGATAGTTTGTTTATGCAGACCAAATATGCCTAACTACATACCGATATCCGCTAACAACATAACCGGCAGCATAGAGGCAGCTCATAACAACTATAAGAGTCTCCTAAGGGATGATCTAATTCCTTATGAATGGGATACGGCCAATGCCATAAATATCTGTGTCTCAGTATGCGTTTCCTTAATATCAATGTGTATTGAAAACCAGCTAAAAATTGCAGTATAGGGGGTATTTGAATGAGAATTGCTTATTTTACTGATACTTTCCTGCCACAAATCAATGGAGTCAGTAATACCCTGGAAAAACTGGGTGATTATCTTTCAGATAAGAACCTTGAACACATGTTTTTCGCTCCGGATTATAATGAGAAAATCATTAGCTCTTCTCACTCCCCAGTCACCCGGTTTAAAAGTATCAGTCTGCCTTTTTACCCTGAGTGCAGGCTCTCCCTACCCCTATATGCAAATCTGTGTCGCGTAGCCGATAAATTCAAACCAACTATTATTCACCTCACCGACCCCTTTGGGATTGGTCTGGCAGGCTTAAGGTATGCAAGAGACAGAGACATTCCAATCGTCTCATCGTTCCATACTAATTTCGATGTTTATCTTAAGTATTATAATCTAGAATATTTAGAAGATATTATCTGGGGATTTTTCAAATGGTTCCACGGATTCAGTAAGCTTAATCTCTGTCCGTCTCAAGACACGCTAAAGGTTCTGGAAAGCAAAGGGATAGACAACTTGAGTATTTGGTCAAGGGGCATTGACCACGACAAGTTTAACCCTAACCAAAGAAGCTTGAATCTTAGATATCGGCTTGAGGCGAATGACAAGCTAATTTTCCTGTATGTTGGTCGGATGGCCGCCGAAAAAGATCTTGATATTTTGTTGGACAGCATCGATATTGTTAACTCTCGATATGCTGATCAGGCTCAGTTTGTTTTTGTTGGCGACGGTCCTTATGCCAAGTCTATCAAGGAACGTTCTTATGATAATGTCGTATTCACCGGCTATCTAAAAAACAAGGAATTATCAGAAATGTATGCGTCCGCTGATGTGTTTGTTTTCCCCTCGAGCACTGAAACTTTCGGGAATGTTGTCCTAGAAGCCATGGCTTCCGGATTGCCGGTAATTGCCGTGAATTCAGGTGGCGTTAAAGAAAATGTCTTTAATCATTACAACGGTTTGATGTGTACTCCGCGTGATACTGAGAGCTTTGCCAAGGCCATTATCCGATTAATTGAAGACAAGCAGCTCAAAGAAACACTGGCGGCCAACGCAAGAGAGCATTCGGCGGTGAAATCTTGGAGCAGGATCTTTGATCAACTAGTTACAGATTATAGTGTGGTTGTGAAAAAAAGCTCAAGTCGATTCTCCAAAACGGCTTAAAGGAGGCTTCTTAAATGAATGTATCAATTATCGGTGGCACTGGTTATGTAGGGCTGATTACAGGACTCGGTCTGGCCATCCATGGACACAACGTTATCTGTATGGACACCGACACTAGGAAAATCGAAGCCTTAAACAACAGTGAACTGCCGATCTATGAAGCAGGTCTTGAGGAACTGCTTAAAGAAGCTACGGACAGAAAACAAGTCGTTTTCACAAGTTGTCTAAAAACAGCCGTCAGTCAATCTGAGATCATCATGATAGCCGTCGGTACTCCTGAAAGCAAAAACGGAGAAACAGACCTATCCCATCTGGTTCAGGCTCTCAAATTAGTTGCCAATGAGATGGAAAGTTATCGGACAATTGTAATTAAAAGCACCGTACCCGTCGGAACTTGTGACATGGCGAGAACACTAATTAGTGATAACCTGAAAAATCGATTTATACCTTTTGATGTCGTCTCTAATCCTGAATTTCTTCGAGAAGGAAATGCCGTTCAGGATTTTCTGAAGCCGGAAAGAATTATCATCGGTGTAGATGATTCTGAATCCGAAGTCATCATGAAAGAATTGTATAAAACCTTTGCTGCACCTATGGTACTTACTAATACCAGAAGCTCGGAGATGGTCAAGTATGCCTGCAATGCCTACTTAGCCGCCAGAATATCTTTCATTAATGAAATATCTGAAATCTCTGAGAAGGTTAATGCTGATATCCACGCCATACTTGAAGGTATGAAGCTGGATAAACGCATCGGGGGACTTTACCTCAACCCAGGTCCCGGCTTTGGCGGTCCCTGTCTTACCAAGGATTTAAAATCACTGATTTGCTTCGCTGGTAAAGCCAATGCTGAGTTACCCCTTTTAAAAGCCGTTTTGGAAAGAAATGAAGTGCAGATTAATAACATTATTAAATATATTATCGATGAGCTTAAGGACATCAGAGGCAAGAAGATCGCTGTATTGGGGTTAAGCTTCAAGGCCGGCACAGACGACACCCGAAACTCACCTGCCGTGCAGTTACTTGAAAGGCTACTTGATAAGAGTCTTCGCATCCATGTGTATGATCCAGTAGTAAAAAGCATTGAAGAACCTCTCCATTCCAGGGTCATTTTTTCCAGAAATATAGAGGATACCTTTCACAACGCTGATTGCCTAATTGTTATGACAGAATGGCCAATATTCAAAGAAATAGACCTCGAAATGCTGTATCATTCGATGAAAACTCCAGTTATTGTAGACACAAGAAATATTTTTTCCTACAGCAAAGCAAATAGTCTTGGGTTCAGATACAAAGGCATCGGAATTGCATGTGAAAGATTGATCAATATCAATACCACTTTAAAAAATATTATCTAGCTAGTGACTCCTTCCTTATTGGAGATTCTAAGCTGCCCCTATTACCTAAATTTGTGGATAAAGCACTATTAGTCAATTGTTTATATTTAATAACTTAAGCACTTGAATTCTCCTCAATTAATAAAGTGACCCCTTGTGACACCTAATCACAAGGGGTCACTTTATTAAATAACAGGACTATGCAGTTGTAGTGAATAAATGGCATATATTCTCGATAATGAAAAAGATACCTTCACAGGATTCCTGTGAAGGTATCTTTAATCAAAGTTCCAATTCAGTTACGCTTAGACAATTACTTTTCTTTTCTTGATCCAGATTACAGTCATTCCAAACAGAATCAAGGACAGCACTAGTATAACGGGATTAAATAGGAGGTAAACCAAGACTACGAAGGGAGTTAACAATACTCTGACGACAATTTTTAGAATTTCGTTTCCAGCAATAACTTTGGCAATCGAGGGCGAGTTATGATAATAAAACTTAACAAATGCCTTACCCAATGGATTTGTCAGCAGGAATTGATCGCGGAAATTGCGTAGTAAAACGACTGATGGTTCGAATTTGGAACCGAACGAAGCTGTCGCGATGAAACATTCATCCATCGTTGCATCAAAGGATTCAGTCACAATCTCCTGGGTCTGTACAATGCCCGTCTCGTTTTTTAGAGCACTGGCAGCGATTTTTATTTTGTTGGCTTTTCCAGTTAATTCATTGGCAAAGGAAATTTCTAAACTGTTGCCTTTGATCACTACGGTATCGTTGCTTCCGAGCGGTTGATAGTTATCACCGTCGGCTGCAAAGCTTACTGCTTCCTTTAAATCTGAGGCATTTGACACTAAGTTCTCACTGAACGTGATAGTAACGATTTTAGCATTGTTAATTGAAACTCCCGTGTAATTAGGACCGTCTGAGACCGGAGGAACACCAGTGGTTTTAAACGCTGCAGAGATATAACCGTCGCTGGTCTTCTGGTAAGAGGCAAAAGGGTCAAACACACACACACAAACCGGGCTCTCGGAAGGAGCGCGAAACCGCCAGCTGCAGTCGCAGG
>Ga0074193_1001454_pt1 | contig 28504 bp, 21 predicted proteins | sample EPASupsiteHSE605_FD_64523 | JGI IMG/M metagenome (GOLD analysis project Ga0074193, IMG submission 64523) | Bioremediated contaminated groundwater from EPA Superfund site, New Mexico - Sample HSE6-05 | ecosystem: Environmental > Aquatic > Deep subsurface > Groundwater > Contaminated ... | reverse complement strand
AGCTTGAATCTTCCCCCTGCAGAGTTTTCATTGTCTGCCTTTTTGCCGGAAAAATCATTGGTGAAAAAACCATCCTTATGAGTGTAAAATCCACCCAGCGAAAATGCAATATTTTTATTTAGTTTGTGATTAGTGACAAAACTTCCCTTGTACTGTCCGAAACTTCCGGCTCCAAGGTTCACAACTGTAGAAGAGGGTGCAAATGGAGATCTCGTACGCAAATGGATTATTCCACCCAGAGCATTTCTGCCATAAAGGGTTCCCTGTGGCCCTGTTAATACTTCAACTCTTTCTATGCCAAGGAATTCAAAGTCAAATGCACTCTTGTCTATATATGGAACATTGTCTACATATAATCCCACAGAAGGAGAGGGGCTGAATCTGGAACCAACACCTCTGAGATATATTGCAGATGTTAGTTTTGATCCATATTCCGGAATGTATAAATTTGGAATCACTAATGAAATCCCTTTTATAGAAGAAGTTCTGGTACTTTCTAAGAAATCGGAGTTTAGGATGGATGTGGAAGCCGGGAGCTGACGCAGCAGGTAAGTCTCTTTTGGAGTAGAAATTATACTTAGCTCCTTTATGTTGAAGTTATAGATTGTTGTATCTTTGTCTTTGGTCTGTGCCGGGAGAAGTATTGGAAATGATGCCAGTGCCGACAGTATGGCTAGTTTTAAAATTCTCTTCATATATATATCTGTTCTGTTTTTAAAAGATCGCAAAAGTAGTAAAATATGGCTAAGAAGGAGACTTTATTTTTATGGATACTTACACTTGGTTCGGCAATATTAATGTCGGTTCCTTTCGTTGTACCTTATACAGGGTTACTTATGCTGGTGGCATTGGTTCCTCTATTGCAAGTGGAAAAGATACTTTCCGAAAAATCAATAAAACGAGGCTGGTTTTATTACTATTCTGCATTTCTTCTCTGGAACCTCATTACTACTTTCTGGATATATAACGCCACTCCTGCGGGAGCTGTTGCAGCAATAGTATTGAATGCACTTCAGATGGCACTTGTATTTGCAGGTTTCAGATGGTTTAAAAGGAAGACAAAACCAGCTCTCGGATACCTTTTCCTGATTCTTGGCTGGTTAGCATGGGAACACTTCTATTTTGATGCTGAGATCTCATGGCCCTGGCTGGTACTGGGGAATGGCCTGGCTACATCAATAAAGGATATTCAATGGTATGAATTCACCGGCACACTCGGTGGAAGCTTATGGATACTTATTTCAAATATCGCATTATTCAACCTGATAAACAGAGCAGACAGGAAAGAGAAAAGATTCAGGATTGCTGTTGCTCTTTATGCTTTTTTTATTATTGCACCGATAGTTGTCTCAAGATATCTTTACTACACTTACAATGAGGAGACTAATCCTAAGGAGTTTGTGGTTTTGCAGCCTAACATTGACCCCTATAATGAAAAGTTCTCAGGGATGACACAAAAGCAACAGGACGAAGCTCTTATGTCGGTAGTTGATGGTGCCGTTACAGATTCAACTGCCCTCATTGTGGCCCCGGAGACATTCACCGACCATCTGTTTGAAAATGACCCTTTTGGAAATGAGACATTCAGGAGCCTTTATGCTTTTCTTAAGCAGAAGGGTACAGGTAACATGCTTTTTGGTGCAACATCGTACTACATCTATCCGGGAACTGTTTCTGACGAAGCTCCTACTTACACGGCAAAAAGGTACGAGAACTCTTGGTATGACTACTACAATACTGCAGTAATGCTTGACAGTACAGGTAAATACGGCTTTTATCATAAGTCAAAATTAGTTGTACTGGTAGAGTATCTGCCATACCCCCAGTACCTTAAATTCGTGCAATCCTTGTCTATTGATCTTGGCGGAACTTCCGGAAGTTGCGGTACACAAAAGGAGAGAACAGTCTTTGAAACTCATGATAAAAGTGTCAGAATCGGAGCAGCTATATGTTATGAGTCCATCTATGGTGATTACTACCGCGAATATGTTCTAAAGGGAGCAAATGTGATGGCTATAATAACCAACGACGGCTGGTGGGGCAATACACCAGGTTACAACCAGCACCTGAGATATGCGTCCCTAAGGGCCATTGAGACTCGCAGATCGATTGTAAGAAGTGCCAATACTGGTATATCCGCTCTCATAAACCAGAGAGGAGAGATTGTTAAGAAGACCAAGTGGTGGGAGAGGACATACCTGAGAGGCAACCTTAACCTTAATAATAAGATTACAACCTTTGTAAAATACGGAGATGTTATTGGCCGGGTTGCCTATGCATCAATGCTTCTGTTTATTGGTCTTGCAATACTTACGGCTTTAAAAATCTCATGGAAGGGGAGGGGATAAACTCACCCAGCCCTAAACATGACCATTTATTATCTACCGACTCAATTGTTTCTGCAGATGAGTGTGCAATTGTTGGCCATTCTCTTACATTCAACCCTTTTTTCTTTGTTCTGCTATCCATAAGCAGTTTACCATCAATATATTTACAATCTCTTATAGGATCACAATTGTTTCCCCACAGCCACAGGTTCAGATACTGATTATTAAGGTCGGTATGAGGGTCAAGTAGTATGTTTATAGTGCCCTTGAGATCATTCTCATTGTGGGTGAAGTGAAATGCTTTTGTAATTCCTGAAACCGATGCTTCGTTTACAGGTTGAGCATATCCGCCCATCTCTTCAGGATACTTGACTGTAGCATCAATTAACACCTTTCCTCCGTAACCGCATTGAGGGGCAGAATGGTCAAGCACATCAAGAGGTCCGCGACTGAAGTGAGTATCTCTGCGGGGCGAGTAATTACGTGATATTGTTTCAAAAAGCTGCTCCCAATCACGGATATCAAAATCCTCATTCACTGCTATCATAATCTTGTTGAACATCATCTGTCCGGCTCCCCAAAGAGAGTGGGCAACCTTGATTGCCTGACCCGGGAAGCTTTTTTTGATTTTTATAACAGCAATGTTGTGACCCGTGCCCTCCTCCGGAAGATAAAGATCTGTAAGTTCAGGAGCCATTGTCAGCTGAATAGGCAAGAGGAATATCTTCTCTGTTGCATAAGCAATGTATTTGTCCTCCTGTGGAGGAACTCCTACAAGTGTTGCAGGGTAGATAGCATCTCTCTTATGAGTAATGCAGGTAATGTGCAGTGTAGGGTAGAAGTCGGCAAGTGAGTAAAAACCTGTGTGGTCGCCAAACGGCCCCTCTGTAACAAGTGGGTCGTTTTTGTCTATGTAGCCCTCTATTATAAAATCACAATCTGCAGGGACACGTAAAGGCTGAGTAAGACAGTCAACCAGACTTACAGCTTTGTTCCTGAGAAAACCTGCCATAAGGTATTCGTCAATCCCCTCTGGAAGTGGAGCAGTTGCAGCATATGTATATACAGGGTCCCCTCCAAGAGCAATTGCTACGGGAAACTGATTTGACTTGCAATCGGCAAAGTGTTTTGCACCTGTCTTGTGTCTGTGCCAGTGCATCCCGGTGGTGCCCTCAGAAAAAACCTGCATCCTGTACATTCCAAGGTTTCTTATGCCACTCCTCTGGTCCTGCGTATGCACAAGAGGCAGAGTAATGAACCTTCCTCCGTCTTCGGGCCAGCATTGTAATATTGGCAGACGACTTAGTTCAGGTTTGAATAGTACCACCTCCTGACAGTGGGCATCACCCTTATGTCTTATTGGCATCCAGTCTGCGGCCTCTTTAAGGTGGGGCAACAGTTTCAACTTGTCCAGCAAAGAGTGCCTCTCCTGAGTCAGCTCCTTTAAAAGGGAATTTATATATTGAGGTATTTCGTTAAAGCTGTCAACACCCAGAGCATAGGCAATTCTCTCTTTTGAACCCATCATGTTTGTCAGGACAGGAAATGATGTTCCTGTGTTCTCGAACAGCAGAGCTTTTCCGCCTCCGGGTTGTTTGGATATTCTGTCTGTAATTTCAGCAATTTCCAATACAGGATCCACGAACTCCTTTATCCTTATCAGCTCTCCCCTGGAATCCAGAAATTCCACATAATCCTTTAAACTATTGTACATAAATAATCTATTTTTTATCTTATCTGGAGGCCTCCTCCACCAGATACATTATTGACGAGAATGTTATACCACTATGATTCGACAGCCCTATCTCGCATGTACGCGATGTGGCATAGCCCTCTTCGCAACCGATGCTTTGTTCTTTTATGAATCTCAGTCCGTGTTGGTTAAGCTTAGGTAGCAAAAAGCCCCTGTCTCCTGCAAAACCACAACAATTACTATCTATGACAACCACCTCTTTTGCACACTTGCGTGCGATTGCGGCTATTGCACCGTCTACCTCCATTTTTTTTGCACTGCAGACCGCAAACACTGCTACTTTCTTGTCTAGTTGTCTTATATTAAGCCGGCCCATCAGTTTGTCCTGAATGAATTCCGCAGGTTCATAAAGCTTCAGCCGATCTCCCATATTGGTCTTCATAGTATACAGACAAGGACTCATGTCGCAAAGGATAGGGTATTTGCCGTTTTCAGAAGCCTCCCTTAGTGCCGCTTCCAGTTTGTCCGAAGCCTGCTTGCCTGCCTCTACAAAGCCTTTGCTGGAGAATGCCATTCCACAGCATAAGGAGTTTAGTTCGTTTGGATAGACAATGTCATACCCAGCTCTTTTGAGAAGCATTTCTGTTATTTGTGTTATCTCAAGGGAGTCCTTGTAATCTTTGGCAACGCCCATTGCCCTTGTAATGCATGAAGGGAAATAGACCACTTTATCTGTATTATTAACTACATCTGTCAAAGAATGAGTTTCTTGTTTTGTTGCAGATAATTTTTTTGCTCCCTTTGGAAAATGTTCGTTCCACAGAGGTACAAGGCCTCCTGAAAACTTATGAAATGTAGTTGCAAGCGCTCCGAAAACTTTTTTGCCCATAATGAGCCTTATATAGAAGAAAAGGCTCAGACCTGCCCTCATAGCGGCAGTAACAGATGACATGTTGTTTGATATGTATGCTGCAATACTTTCACTCCTTTGCGAGTGCCCTTCATGACGCAGCTCTTTCACAAGCTTTCCTGTATCAATCTTCACGGGGCACTTCATGTAACAGAGGCTGTCAGTGGCGCATGTTGCAAGGCCGGCGTATTTGTATAGATTATTAAGCTCTGCAGCCCTGTGAGGCTCCTCTCCCGACAATCTCAGCCTCTCCATCTCCCTGAAAGCGACAACTCTCTGTCGTGGAGAGAGAGTGAACCCTTCAGACACACAGGTGCCTTCGCAGAATCCGCACTCCATGCATTTGTCGGCGGACTCTCTTATTGAAGCCATTGGTTTTAAGTTCTTGAGGTGAATCTTATTGTCATTGTTAAGTATAACGCCAGGATTTAATATTCCTTTTGGATCAAAGATATCCTTGATCTCCTTCATCAACTTGAATGCACTCTCTCCCCACTCTTTTTCAACATAAGGGGCCATATTTCTGCCGGTTCCATGTTCTGCCTTGAGTGAACCGTCATACTTATCCACTACCATTTCTGCCACATCGTCCATAAAATTGCTGTATCTGTCAATTTCTGTCTGGTCATTGAAGTCAGGATTGAAGACGAAGTGGAGATTTCCCTCAAGCGCGTGACCAAATATTACAGCTTCTGTATATCCATGTTTTGCAAACAACTCTTGCAGGTCAAGTGTTGCCGATGCCAATTCTGGCATTGGAAAGCAAACATCTTCAATTATTGCAGTTCTTCCACTTTTTCTCATTCCTGCAACTGTAGGGAATGTCTCTTTCCTTATTTTCCACAGAATTGCCTGTTCTTTATTGTCAGATGTGAAGCTGAACGGAAGTTCAGTTGCAATAGCCTCTATACTCTTGGATATCTGTTCTGTATTGGCCATTAACTGACCGTTGCTCTCTGCCCGCGTCTCTATTAAAAGAGCCGCAGCATTGTCAGAAATTGTCTTTAGATATGCAGGTACCCCTTTTGCAGAATCAACTGAACGAAGGGCTGCTCTGTCCATCAGTTCTACAGCCGAAACCGGTTGGTTCTTGAGAATCTGGACAGCTTTACACGCTGATTCGATATTGGGATATATCGCCAGTGCAAGTGCCTTATGAGGATGTTCAACCACTGTATTGTAAGTAATGTCCGAGATGAACGCAAGGGTACCTTCGGAACCGATCATCAGATGTTTAAGAATGTCAAACCCATTGCTGAAATCAGTCAGCGCATTAAGACTGTACCCTGTAGTATTCTTGATTTTAAACTTATGGATTATCTTTTCGTTGAGAACCTTATCTGCCTTGACTTGAGCAGCCATTTTCTCAAGCCTCTCAAGTATGCTGCTATTGTTCTTTACAAATGATTCGCAGCTCTCCTTGCTGGCTGTATCAAGAATGGATCCATCGGATAGTACGATCCTTATATCGGCTATGGTTTTGTATGAATTTTCAGATGTACCGCAGCACATTCCGCTTGCGTTGTTGGCAGCAATGCCTCCAATCATCGCACTGTCTATGGAAGCCGGGTCGGGACCTATCTTTTTTCCGTATTTTGCAAGCCAGCCATTTGCCTGAAAACCTCTGAGCCCTACCTGCAGTCTTATTTTTCCCCCATTTTCGAGTATCTCGTGTTTTTGCCAGCCATGCGTGGCAATAACAAGGACAGAGTCACTTATAGCCTGTCCGGAGAGAGATGTGCCCGCCGCTCTGAATGTTATTGGTATGGTGAGCTTGTCTGCCTCTCTTACAACATGTTGTAACTCATCCTCTGATTGAACCTTCACAATAAGTTTAGGTATCAGCCTGTAGAATGAGGCATCGGTTCCAAATGCCAATGTACTGAGAGAATCATGAAGCAGTCTCTCTTTTGGAATTACACCGGTAAGCCCGTCATAGAGCTCTTTATATTTTCCTGTAATCATTTAACCAGTTGTGTAAGTGTTATTGTATTAATGCTCTTTGCTATTATTTTTCTGTTGTCGTCCAAAAGATAGATCATAGGGACCTCCTGTGTCTGGAATTTGTAATACAGCTCTAGTTGCTGCTCTTCACCTATACGATAGGAGGGCCAGGGATATTTGTTCTTTTTAAGATATCTTGCAAAAGATGCATAATCGCTTGTAACATCTATGGCCACTATTGTTGCCCCTCTCTTTTTTAACGATTTTGATATCTTCTTAAGCTCATATGAAAAAGGCTTGCAGATTGCGCAGTCCGGGCTATAAAAATAGAGAACTGTATATTTTGATTTTATACTTCCTATAGAAAACGTGTTGTTTCTTGGGTCATAAACTGTTAAATCATTCGCAACAGCTCCTGTCCTGTTGTTTTTTATTCGACCAAGGATTTTTGGGACATAATCATCAGGGATGCTTTTGTCCCACCATAGATATGCTTTAGGTATTATATAATTTTCTGCCAGGTATATCGCAGCACTTTCATAAGGTTCCACAGCTGCTCTCCACAGTTTTTCAAAAAGCGGGTAGAAAATTGATGTGTAGGTTTCATTGTTTTGACTGCCTGTTGTTCTTTCGAACAGAGGAGCAAAAGCGGACCGGAGATCAGAGCTGTCTGCCAGATTAAAGTTTAGCAAGTATTTATCCAGAAACTGACTGACATTTTTATCCAGATTCTCCCTTGCAGCTATCTCTGTTTTCAACAATTGTTCCAAAGCCTGACTGTCCAGATTTCTCCCTATGATTACCTTTCTCTTGTCCAGAAGGAACATCTGCGGAGTTTTCAGCACATTATACAACTTGTGAAAATTTGAATCAAAATTCTGGTCCCACACAAAGTTCCAGTTTTTACCGGAAGCAGAGCCCGGGAACTCCTGATCGATGAATTTTGTGAAATTTTCCCTGTTAGATTCGGTGTATACTGCATAGATACTGAGTCCCGAATCTCTATATTTGTCTGCAATTTCCTTTATTGCAGGAAGTTCCTTTTTGCACGTAGAGCATTGATCGTCAAAAAAATAGACAAGTGTATATTCAGATTGAGAACTTCTCAGCGAGACTGTATTACCCTTAAGGTCATTAAGGGTAAGTTCCGGTGCGTCCATACCAAGGAGTGAGTTTTCATTGAATTCGACAAAGATCTGAAGTCCAATGAACCCGACTTTATCTGGCCATGCAAGTTTCTTGTTCAGGTAGTAGTTCTTTGCAATATGAATAGCAACACTCTCCATACCCATAAGCTTGGAGCTATAAAACTTCTCAAAAAGATATTGGGCAATGTGAGACTTGATCAATGAGTCCTTACTGAAAGATATCAGATAGTCGCACGACCTGATAAGAGAGTCCCTGTGCATGGGAGTCATGGAGATATAATTATCTATATAGCCGTTCAGCTTTATAATGTTTGCATCGTTCCTGACCGGATTTTTGTCCTGACCATACAGAGAGCCCAGGATAAAAATAAAAAGACAAATAAGTGTTCCCCTCTTAAACATTTAAATTATATATTTTTCTTATAATCGGAGATAATTATACCCGACGGCATGAATGAACTGGCATCACCACCGTTCACTAACACATCCCGTACCACTGTGGAGGAAATAAAGGAATACTCGTGCCCCGACGGAATGAAGACAGTCAGAATGTCCGGCGACATTTTTGCGTTGGCTTGCGCAACGACTCTCTCCAGTTCAAAGTCTGTTGTTGTTCTTAAACCTCTTATAATAAAGTTTATATCCATTTTTTTGCAGAAGTCTATAGTAAGGCCCGTGTAGCTGCATACAATTACATTGCCCATTCCTTTAACAGATGCTTCAATGATTCTTATCCGCTCCTCTATAGGAAAGAATCCCTTTTTCTGCACATTATTGCCAACAGCAATAACCACCTTGTCAAAAAGTTTAAGGGCAGACTGAAGCACATCCAGATGGCCCAATGTAAAAGGATCGAATGATCCCGGGAAAATTGCCGTTTTCATTTTTTTTATTTTAGACATCAATCTCGCAGGAGAATACGAATGTTGCCGGGCCAATAAGTTTAATATCGGTGTAATTGTCATTCCCGGTAAATTTGAACCTGACCTCCAGCATATCACCGAGGGTCTGAATCTTTGTACTTACTGTTTCCGGTGTTGGAGGATTCTTTTTTCCAAGGGTCTGGTTGTTTTTCTGGACGATTTTATGAAATGCAATTGCACTTGCAGTAACACCTGTACCGCAAGCATATGTCTCATCTTCAACTCCTCTTTCGTATGTTCTTACAGAGAGGTCTGCATTTTCCGGTATAGCTACCCTGCCCCAGTACCCCTGAACGAAATTCACGTTTGTTCCTCCGGGAAAATTAGGGTGATGTCGCCATAGTTTGCCCTCTTCCACAACATTGACATCTTTAAGATTGTCAACAAATATTACAAGATGTGGCGATCCGGTATTAAGAAAAAAACTTTTTGGAGAGTGTTCCTTTATCTCGTTCACATCTATAATTCCAAGTTCTACAATGCATCTTTTATCTGAATATTCTAGCATTCTGGCTTTATGAAAACCGTCTATAGCTTCAAATTCGTAATTTTTTATGCCCATATGAGCCGCAAATGCAACAAGGCACCTTCCGCCGTTACCGCACATTGTTCCCTCTGCTCCGTCGGAATTAAAATAGCGCATGGAGAAATCATGATCCTTACTTGAACCAAGCAGCATCAATCCATCTCCTCCAATACCAAAACGTCTGTCACACAAAAGCTTTATCTGTTCGTTGTCCAGTTTAAGATCGGCTTTTCGATTGTCTATTATCACAAAGTCGTTGCCGGCCCCCTGATACTTAAATGCCTGTATTTTCATCATTGATAAATTTATTTATATCATTGCCAAACAAATTGTTATCTGTGTTTTCATAAGCTTTTTCCAAATTAAGGAGAAAACTCTTCTTGTCAATTCCAATATTAAAACCGGTTAGCTTGTTTTGCGCCCCAAGTACTCTGTGACAAGGAACCACAATAAGCAATGGGTTCATCTTGCATGCATTGCCTACCGCTCTGTTTGCATCTTTTGAATTAATCAGGTTGGCAACCTCTCCGTATGTACGAATCTTACCATACGGAATTTTTACCAGTTCCTCCCATACCCGCTTCTGGAACATTGTTCCTTCTGGATTTACAGGAAGGTCAAACACCCTGCGCTTTTCTGAAAAGTACTCGTCTAGTTGCTTTGCTGTTTCGGTAAGTATAGGATGGTTGCCTCTTTCTTTCTCGGCTACGCTGCTTAGTGACTCCTTTTCCTCTTGCGAGATGTATTTTATTTCTACAAGTGCTTCAGAATCACATATCAATTTAAGAGTGCCAAGAGGACTTTCGTAAATTCTGCTGTATCGTTCCGCATCAATCATACCTTTTAGTTCTTCTACCATGGAGATGGCAACTCTACCGGAGGCACCTTCTCCACCAAGCAAATTCTTAAGCTTTTGATATTTGAGGATAATTTTCTCTCTCTCCTTTTCCTTAAGGATTTTTTTAAGCTCTGTTATAATATTCTCAGGTGTACAGTCATTTTGAAGAAGTTCTTTTACAACGGGCTGGTCAAAAATCAGATTTACAAGACTTGCATATTTTACTTTTACCAGTAACCTTACTATAAGGGCACTTATGTGACTTCCTCCGTAACAAACGATCTGAGGAGCCTCAAGAAGAGCCGCTTCCAGGCTCGCTGTGCCAGAGCATAGAACAGCTGCCATTGAATGTCTGATTATTGAATATGTCTCGCCAAAGAGTAATGTTATGTTTGAATTTTTTAAATATTTCTGATAATCTTTCAGTTCCATAGATGGTGCTCCGGCCAGTACAAACTGATAATCAGGGAACTTCTCTTCCAGCTTGATGAATTTTGGCATCAGATAGTTAATCTCTGAATGTCTGCTGCCTGCAAGCAGTGCAATAACAGGTCTGTTGTCAAGATTGTTTCTTTTGCGGAACTCTTCAATTGATTCGTTCAGACATGGATGGGCAGAGATGCTGTCCAGCAAAGGATTACCATTGTAGATGGCCCTCATTCCCTGTTTTTTGAAATAGTCTACTTCAAACGGGAATATTATAAAAAGTCTGTCGACGTCTCTTTTCAGATTTTTGAGTCTTCCCTCTTTCCATGCCCATACAGTGGGCGAAATATAGAAAAATACTCTTAACCCTTTCTCCTTTGCAAATTTAGCTATCCTGAAATTAAAACCCGGATAATCGATAAGAACCACAACATCAGGTTGATAGTCAAGAATATCATCCTTGCATAGTTTCAGGTTTTCAAATATTGGACGCAGTTTTTTAATAACCTCAACAAAACCCATTACAGCTGTATCCTTGTAGTGTTTAACCATTTCTCCTCCAACGGAGGCCATGAGATCACCTCCCCAAAACCTGAACTCGGCCCTGGGATCAGCCACTTGGAGACCCTTCATAAGGTTTGACCCATGAAGATCGCCGGAGGCTTCGCCTGCAATGATGTAATATTTCATACGATTATAATTTCCAGATAGATTCCAGTCTTTTAAGTTCCTGGTAATCTGTTGTGTCAATTTTATGGGGAACAATACTTACATATCCCTGCTCTACGGCGTTATAATCGGAACCAGTCTCTCCCGGCTCAAGGTTGTAAAATTCTCCCGTCATCCAGTAGTAATTGAAGCCATAAGGATCAGTTCTGGCTTCGAACTCCTTTATCCATTGTCCTTTTCCCTGATGTGAAAACATAATGCCTTTAACCTCCTCTGTTTTGATGGCTGGAAAATTAACGTTAAGATAAATGTCTGGTCTTACCGGTTCTTTGAAAAACTGTTCAAGTATTATCTTGCCAAAATGTACGGCTGTTGAGAAATCTGCCGAGGGATCGTGTGAACACAGTGAAAAGCCTATGGATGGAATTCCATAAACAGTTCCCTCTGATGCTGCTCCGAGTGTGCCGGAATATAACGAGGCTATGGATGCGTTTGAACCATGGTTAATACCCGATACAAGCAAATCTGGCATCTCGTTTATAAAAAGTTGGTTCATAGCCATTTTAACACAATCTGCAGGTGTTCCTGAGCATGCAAATATCTTGAGCCCTTCTTCATTCCTGAGTTCCGTCAATCTAAGTGGTTTGCCAATAGTCAGTGCTGCTGACATACCAGATTGTGCCTCAAAGGGGGCCACAACGGTTAGTTCGCCATAGGGCCTCATCATATCTATAAGTGCAGATATACCTTTTGATTTTACACCGTCATCGTTGGTTATCAGAATTTTCTTTCCTGTGCTCATTTTTGATTATTTATACTCAAATTAATTTGCGAAAGTACAAATTTTTGGCTGGATTTTTGCGCAAAAGTTTTTATATTTGCGGCGAATTTGAAGATGTTAATTTAATAAAATTTCAAAAGATGAGTAAAATTAAAGTTGGTATTAATGGTTTTGGCCGTATTGGTCGTCTGGTGTTCCGTGCAGCTCAGGAGAGAGGTGATATTCAGGTAGTAGCAATCAATGATCTTATAAGCGTTGATTATATGGCATATATGTTGAAATATGATTCGGTACATGGTCGTTTTAACGGTACAGTTGAAGTTAAGGACGGTATGCTTATCGTTAACGGCAATGCCATAAGAGTGACATCTGAAAAGAGTCCTGCAGATCTTAAATGGGGAGAAGTAGGTGCTGAATATGTTGTTGAAGCAACCGGTCTGTTCCTGACAAAAGAGACTGCTGAGTTACACATAAAAGCAGGTGCTAAAAGAGTAATCATGTCTGCTCCTTCAAAAGACGATACACCAATGTTTGTTTATGGTGTAAACAATAAAAAATATGCCGGCGAGGCAATTGTGTCAAATGCATCATGTACTACAAACTGCCTTGCTCCAATAGTAAAGGTTCTGAATGAGAATTTCGGTATCGTAGAAGGTCTTATGACAACTGTTCATGCTACTACTGCTACCCAGAAAACGGTTGATGGCCCTTCTGCTAAAGACTGGAGAGGCGGACGTGCTGCTGCTGCAAATATCATCCCTTCATCTACAGGTGCAGCAAAGGCTGTTGGAAAAGTTCTTCCTGAAATGAAAGGTAAGCTTACCGGTATGTCATTCCGTGTTCCTACAATCAATGTTTCTGTTGTTGACCTTACATGCCGTCTTGAAAAAGCAGCCAGCTACGAAGATATCAAAAATGCAATGAAAAAAGCATCTGAAGGTGAACTTAAAGGAATTTTAGGCTACACAGAAGAGGCTGTTGTTTCTTCAGATTTCATTACCGATCCACGTACATCAATATTTGACGCTGAGGCTGGTATCTCTTTGAATCCTAATTTTGTAAAGGTTGTTGCATGGTATGACAACGAATGGGGATATTCAAACAAGGTGCTTGAGATGATAGCATACATGAATACAGTAAAATAATTTCAGTAAGAGAATAACTGGCAGGCGTTAGCCTTCCGATACTTAAAAACCACCCTACCCGGGTGGTTTTTTTTCGTGGGGAACTTCCAAGAAGTTATTAGCAAAAGGCTATATATTAAGTATTTAAATACAATCTCCAAACTCGTTTTGAAGTTTCCCACATGGTTAAGTACCACATTATCTGTTTGTAAACTGAGATTTTCAAATATTTTTTCTGAATAATTTTTATTTTATGGTTTTTCGTTTTGACACTTTGGTGCAGTTTGAGGTCTCGTGCAGGGATAAGCGGTATTTGTAGCAATTTTTGTCGACTAATTCCGATTTCTGCAGAACTTAATTGTACTAACACTTTAATAACCCATCTAATGCATTGATACTTTGCATATTGTGTATTTTATTGATTTCCAGACCATTTTTCAAGTACTTGTAAATCATGCATATACTACTCACTCTGGCAGAGTGCGTAGTACTTGATTGAAAATGTGAGAAATACGCATTCGTCTGCTAATCTGGCATTTACTAACGTCTCTGGCAGAGCTTTTAGTAAATGCCTAATCAGCAGCTGAATATAAAACCATGTGGAGGCAAATCTTGCCGACACATACCTTCTTGTGTTCTTTGAATCATCCTCAATACAAATTTTCAATCTGCCAGTTCTTTTAGCATGTTGCTCATATTAAGACACATATAAAATATAATCGATCAAAATTCGGAGAAAATAATTTTATAAACAACTGATAAACAGCAATATCTTATTTTAACTGGCAGATCAGCTGAAAACTGCTGCAATGCTCTGAGGTGCAAGAGCCTTGCCACAGGAGCAAAGTCTCTATGTTCAGTATGTGGGAAACTTCAATTGTCAAATAACTGCTAAAAGCTTTAGCAGAGTTGTTCTTCAAAGAAGCAGATTACCTGCTTGAATAGATGAGGTGCAATAGTCTGCAAGAGCATTGCAAAGGATGCATTTGGGCACCCACTATGTGAGTGTAACGCAAAAAAACAAGTAGTGCCCCCTGCGTCTGATATTCGTTGGCAAACTCAAGGGGGCACCTTTGTTTTTTAGTGGAACGAACATATCGTGGGTAAATGCGGTTGCATGCCCTTGCAGGCTATTGCACCTCATCCAAAGCTATTCTGATCTGCAAAACGAATTTGAAGATGTAAACACTAATAAGTATATTTGCATAATAAACTAAAACTATGGGAATACGGAGAAAAATTTCACTGGGCTTTGTTGTCATAGCAGCCATACTATTCCTGTCAAGCGTAATTTCTGTCTTTGAATTCAACAGAATGCGCAACTCGGTGACAAATCTGATAAGGGACAACATTAACAGCATTAATACTTCCAGAATGCTGCTCGAAATAACGGACGAATATAATTTTATTCTCCTTAGCAGGGTTATACAAGACCCTACTGTGAAATCTGCTGAAATTGTATATGACGAACGCTTTGACAAATACATAGAAAGCATTAAAAAGAATTTTTCTTCTCAGGCCGAAGTGGCAATTGCAGATTCACTTAAGCTGGCTTATGCACATTATGTAGATGTTATTAGTCAGGCTCCGGTAATAATGTTACAGGATATGGTTAGCAGAAACACCTGGTATACCAACGAGCTTAAACCGGTTTATGATAACCTGAGAATATACAAGAAAAAACTAGGTTTACTTACACAGCAGGCACTGGCCAACAACACAAGGGAACTGCAGGAGGGATATTACAGAAGTATCATGCCTGGTATAATTGCAGTGGGAGCAGGTCTTATGCTCGTTTTGCTGTTCAACTACTTTATAAATCTTTACTTCATTTCACCGGTACTGTTAATGTCAAGAGCGATAAAGAACTATAAAGATTACAACAAAAGTTATGTAGTCTCTTTCGACAATGATGATGAGATACAGGAGATGAACGGCGAAGTAAAAGGGATTATTGAAGAAAACAAGAAACTGAAGAAATCCAGACAGACAGAATGAATATAAGCGTCGTTACAAGATATATTGGAATAGCACTCCTTTTGAATGCACTGTTCATGCTTATCTCGGCATTTGTATCTATGTTATATGGCGTTGACTCATCATTTTCTCCGTTAATCCTAAGTGCTGTCATAACTTTCATTGCCGGTGGTTTTCCTTTAATATTTGTAAAAAACCTGTCGGATATAAATATCACGGAAGGATTTTCAATAGTTGTTTTTTCATGGATACTATCCTGCTTGTTCGGTATGCTCCCATATGTACTATACGGAGGAGAGTTCTCGATAATCAACTCCTGGTATGAGAGTGTGTCGGGCTATACGACAACCGGATCCACAATCCTGACAGATGTTGAAAAACTGCCAAAAGGCCTTCTCTTCTGGAGGTCCTCCACACACTGGCTGGGAGGTATAGGGGTTGTGTTGTTTATGCTTCTGATTCTTCCTACAGTAAGTTCTTTCCGTATGAAACTGAGTAAAATGGAGATTTCCGACCTTTCAAAGCAGAATTTCCGATACAAGGCCCAACACACAATAAGAATAATCACTGTTGTATATGTTGGACTGACACTTCTGGAAACCATATTCCTGATGATTGCCGGAATGAACTTGTTTGATGCTATAAACCACTCGTTTGCCACGATAGCAACAGGGGGATTCAGCACTAAAAATCTTTCGATAATGGCGTTTGATTCTGTCTGGATAGAAATTATTATAATGGTGTTCATGTTATTGTCGGGTATGCATTTTGGTTTGTTATATGGTGCCGCATCAGGAAAATCAATGAGTCTCTTCAGATCTCCTATTGTACGATATTATGTATTATCAATTTTAGCCGGAGGATTAGCTGTAAGTCTGAACATTAAACTAACAGGAGTTGTGGATGAGTGGGACATGGCTTTCAGAAGTGGATTCTTTCAGGTAATTTCATGTGGTACCACAACTGGATTAGCATCAGCAGATTCATCCATATGGCCCGGTTTTTCTATTTTAATTATAATGTTTTTTACAATACAATGTGCTTGTTCCGGGTCTACATCCGGAGGTATGAAGGTAGACAGAGTATGGATTTTCTTCAAATCAGTCAAATCTCAGATCCTAAAACAGCTCCATCCGAATGCAGTTGTCTCCGTTAAAGTAGGAAACTATTCTGTAGACAGAGAGGTTGTCTCTTCGGTTACCCTTTTTATGACTCTTTACCTTCTTATAATATTTATTGTAACACTTCTTCTTACATTAATGGGGGTTGATATGATAGATGCTTTCTCCGGATCGATTGCAAATATCGGCAATGTGGGACCCGGTTTTGGTACGGTTGGGTCGATGGGGAATTATTCAGAGATACCATCTTTGGGTAAGTTCATACTGTCCATTGAGATGTTGTTGGGACGTCTGGAGATTTTTCCTTTGATGTTAATGTTTGTAATCTACAGATGGAGGTAGTATTAATACATAATGGGTGTTGAATCCTTTCTTTTCGAAAAAATGGTTTCCCGGCTAGGTTTCAGCCCTACAGGATGTCAGGAGAATCTCTTTAAATCCTTGGCGCAATTTGTAGTCAGTAAGGAAAATAAGGAAATCATGCTGATAAATGGCTATGCCGGAACAGGTAAAACATCTGCTATAGCAGCTCTGGTAGCAACACTAAAAGATTATGGCCAGAATATAATACTGATGGCGCCTACGGGAAGAGCTGCAAAGGTTCTTTCAAACTATTCAGAAACCAGAGCCTATACTATCCACAAACAGATTTACAGACAGAAATCGATGAGTGACGGAGTCGGGTTGTTTACTCTCAACGTCAACAAAAGTAAAGATACCATATATATTGTTGACGAGTCGTCACTCCTTTCAAACGGTGGAGCGGAGCTTTCATCATTTGGTTCCGGACGGCTCCTTGACGATCTTGTTGAGTTTATCCGCTCCAATGACAACAACAAGCTTATACTTATGGGTGATTCTGCCCAGCTTCCTCCAATCGGAAGGACAATATCAGATGCACTTGATAAGGATTTTCTCAGACAATACGGCGATGTGAGATTTTCGCACCTCAAGACAGTGGTGAGACAGGCAAAATCATCAGGAATACTGCACAATGCAACTATTCTAAGAGAGATGATAGAAAGCGGCAGGGTAGAGTATCCAAAATTTGAAATTGAAGGGTACGACGACATTTTTAGAATAGGAGGGGGCGATCTGCTGGAGGAGCTTGGCAACTCGTATGACAAGGCAGGAATGGACGAAACACTTGTATTGTGCCGCTCTAACAAACGAGCCAACAGATACAACCAGGGTATAAGGGCAAAGCTGCTGTTCAGAGAGGAGAGGCTAAACAGGGGAGATAAACTGATGGTTGTAAAAAACTGCTATCAGTTCCTCGACGATATAGAAGAGATTGATTTTATTGCCAATGGCGATGTTGCCGAGTTAGTTAAGATTTCTGGGTATGAAGAGCGGTATGGATTGAATTTTGCCGATGCAATCCTGCGTTTTGGCGATTACAACGATGTTGAGATAAAAGCCAAAGTAATTCTGGATACCCTCGACAGTGAGACGGCCTCACTTGGTGCTGAGCAGCAGAGGAGACTTTTTACGGATATACTGGAAGAGTACTCAGATATAAAGACAAAAAGGAAAAGAGTTGCAGCAGTAAGGGAAGACAAGTATTTCAATGCCCTGCAGATCAAGTTTGCATCTGCAATCACCTGCCATAAATCACAGGGAGGTCAATGGAGCAGAGTGTTTATAGACAACCCATTCTGGAGCGACCAGATATCTCTTGACGACCTTAAGTGGCTCTATACAGCTATGACTCGTGCAATTGACAGAGTTTATTTTGTTAATTTTGACAATAAGTTTTTTAAATAAATAATATATGGGAATTTTGAAAACCACATTACATACACGACTATTCCTTGTCAGTATGTTTTTTACTGCAACAATTTTTGCACAGGCGGTCGTTCCACCGGCTCAACCTATATCATGGAAAGATATTCAGACAGCAATCCTTTCAAAATCAGACGGAATGAAAAGGATAATGGTTGAATATAATATTAAAACCGGTGTAATGACAGAAGTTAAAGTTGTAAATCCGGTTGCCAGATCTCAAAAAATGTCTTTGAAGCCGGAGGACAAAAATGTAACCATATCGCCCGATTCAACAAAGATTGCCTTTACACGTAACAATGACCTTTATTCAATTGATATTAAAAGCGGAAAGGAGACAAGATATACTTTTGACGGTTCGGATCTTATATTAAACGGAAAGGCATCATGGGTATATTACGAAGAGATATTCGGAAGATCGTCCAATTACCGGGCGTTCTGGTGGTCCCCGGATAGTAAGAAACTTGCATTCTACAGATTCGACGATTCCAGGGTACCTATGTTTCCGATTTATAATCCTTCTGGTAAACACGGATCAATTACTGAGACCCGCTATCCAAAGGCTGGAGATCCTAATCCAAAAGTTAAAATCGGTTTTGTTCCGGCTGAGGGTGGTGACATTGTCTGGTCAGATTTTGATCAGGATATTGATCAGTACTTCGGCACTCCATACTGGCATTCAAATAACGGGGCCCTGTTGGTTCAGTGGATGGACAGGGAGCAGAGCAACCTTATCATGTATTCGGTTAACTCTTCTGATGGTTCAAAACAGGAAATATACAAAGAGTATCAGAAAACATGGATTGACTGGATTGAAGATATTCAATTCGGAAAGGATGGCTTTTATTTCATAAGAGATTTTGACCTTTGGGAGCAGATTTATTATCAGACATATGATGGAAGCAGGCTGGTTAAATTGACTGAAGGGAAAAACTGGGGAACAAAAATTATTAAACTTGACGAATCTGCAAGCTCTGTTTTCTATACTTCCAGATGTGACATTTCAACCAGAAATGACCTTTATTCAGTGCAGGCTGGTTAAATTGACTGAAGGGAAAAACTGGGGAACAAAAATTATTAAACTTGACGAATCTGCAAGCTCTGTTTTCTATACTTCCAGATGTGACATTTCAACCAGAAATGACCTTTATTCAGTAAAATGGAACAAAAAATATGATAAGGAGGTAAAAAAATTGTCATCAGGTGACTTCAATTACACCGGTCTCCTTATCTCTCCGGACAATAAACACATTCTTGCCCAATTGTCAAATATCTCCACTCCGGGCAAGCTGGCACTTATCTCTTCAGTAAGGGGTGGTGTTGTCAAACCTGGGGAAATAAAAATAATTGAGGAGAGCAAAAGGAGCGAGCCAGAATTTTCCAAACTTCCAAAATCTGAGATAATTTTCATAACAACTCCTGATGGCTATAAGTTGCCTGCGTCTGTTATATGGCCCGTGAATATGGACAAAACAAAAAAATACCCTGTTTTGATAAGCATTTACGGGGGGCCAAACTCCACTATGGTTATGGATAGCTGGAGGACACCTGGTAAATCGATTCAGATGTGGTCTGAAGAGGGTGTTATACAGATAAGTCTGGATAACAGAGCTTCGGGTCATTGTGGCAAGGAGGGGATGAATTTCGTTCATAGAAACCTTGGTACATATGAGATGCAGGATTACATCCTTTGGGTGAAATACCTGAAAGCCCTTCCGTTTATTGATGGAAAAAAAATAGGCATTACAGGATTCAGTTATGGCGGCACCATGACAGTACTTGCTATGACTGAGGGTTCTGAATATTTCAGCTATGGAATTGCCGGAGGTGGGGTCTATGACTGGACACTTTATGATTCGCATTACACAGAACGCTATATGGATCACCCGGACAATAATCCTGAGGGGTACAAAAACACATCTGTGCTTAACAAGGTTGACAAATATAAGAGTGAGCAAGGTTCACTTCTTTATTTAACTCATGGTACCGGTGACGACAATGTCCATATGCAGAACACAATGCAATTGATTGACGCCCTGCAGAAGGCAAATAAACACTTTGAACTGATGTTGTATCCGGGTGGGATGCACGGTTACAGAGGATATCAGGGAGCTCATTCTGCAAACGAAGATATCCGTTTCTGGCGCAAGACACTTCTTGATAAGTGACATGAACTATATACAAGATAAGAGGGGATGTCTGAATTCAGACGTCCCCTCTTATCTTGAAACACAAATCCCTAATTAATAAATTATTCCTTAATTGCGAGCAACATTATCATATTGTAAATATCCCAGTCGGTGGTGTCGTTGTACTCTTTTACCTTATCGGCAACAATATCTGATGGTTTAAGAAGGTGTCTTTTGTCGAGTTTCACATCCTTTGTGGTCATGTTTGTCACAGCAAGCTGAGACTTAAGTGTATAATTACTGTTCAATGAGTTTTTATTCCACTTTACTTTAAACATAACGTCTGAGGTTGAATAGTCGAAATACCATTTTTTATTGTACTCTTTATAGTTCACTACATAGTTTGCATGTTTGACCTCCATAGTCATGGATGCAGGTTTTTGCTTAACAAAATTAACATAAGCGTCGCCTCTCTCTTCAACGTTTCGGGAGAACTCTATACGAGCTATTGCCAGGGACTTTGGCTCAATATATAGTTTTCCTCTGTATAGAACCTCATCTTCTGAATATCTCTCGTCAAATTCAACAACATAGTATAATACATCATCTATTTTTGCAGGAGTTCCATAGCAGAATTCATATTTGTCGTTTAGTTCATGTAATTCTGCACCAAGGAAAGGATTTTTTACAATATCAATTAAAAGGGCCGAATTTGGACCACCCTGGAATTTTACCATGATTTTATCAAGTCCGTTAAGGACAGGTCCATTACCCCTTGCTTTCTTGATTACAACCTTGTCTGTCTGGCCGGTAAGATAAGAGGCTTTGTTGACATCGAGAATAGCCTCGTTTAATATTATACAACTGCTCTCCTTGCTTATGGATTCCCTGTAAAAGGCATTCATAAGGTTGGTCTCTTTTGGATAGTTACGTGATACATTGCTATAGGCCATTTTAACTAAATTCAATGCACTATAGGATGGATTTTCAATGGCTGACGGGAGGGCTGGTTTTGCCTCAATAATTGATGTGGCAAAAATTGATGCTGATAAAAGGAACAGATAAATTGGTTTCATGATTTTGAGATTTTGGCGTTTTAAAAATTTGTATTTTGTTTTCTGCAATATAGACGAAGCCACTTAGTCAAAAGTTGCAAACAAATTTTTAAATAAAAAATAAAGCGCTATATTCCAATAGAATATAACGCAAAATATTTTTTTGGGAAATTATTTTAAAGGATATTGAGTGTCTGTTCCTTAATTTTTTCCAGTTCATCCTTCATTCTTACAACCCATTTCTGCATCTCTGCATTGTTGGCTTTGGAACCAAGTGTATTAATTTCGCGGCCCATTTCTTGAGCTATGAAACCGAGTTTCTTGCCTGGAAACTCTTCACCCTCCAGTGTCTCAATAAAGTATTTGCAATGTTGTGTCAGACGCACCTTCTCTTCGGTAACATCAAGCTTTTCCATATAGTAGATAATCTCCTGTTCCAGTCTGTTTCTATCCAGCGATTGTGACAACTCCTCAAGCCTGCATGTAAGTCGCGTCTTAATTGTTTCACTACGTTCCTGCTCGTATTTTTCCACCTCTCCAAGATGGTCCATTATGTAACCTACACGTCCTCTAATATCCTCTTCAAGTTTCTTCCCCTCAACTGCCCTGAACTCAGTAATGGAGACCAATGCATCTGCTATGCAGGCTTTAAGTTGGTCCCAGTTATCCTCATCAAGCTCTCTTTTCTGTATTTCAATGACATCGGGTAGTTTAACTATGCAATTGATAAGACCCGAATAATCAAGCTTTTCGTCAAGCTCTTCGTTTATTGCCTTTATCTGGTTATAGTATGAAAGAAATACCTGTTTGTTTATTGTCTTTGTTCCGCCCTCCTGCGCATACTCCACATTTGCATACAGGTCAATATTGCCACGTTGAAGTTTATTACTTACCATTTGCCTTACTTCAACCTCTCTCTCTCTTGGAATCAATTGTGTTTTAAGACTTATATCGGAATTCTTTCCATTTACAGAGCGTATCTCCACAACCAGTTTGTCCTGTCCGTAAAGAGATTCGGCTTTGCCATAGCCTGTCATTGATAAAATCATTTTTGTGAAAATTTAGAAAGCAAAGTTAAGCAAAGAAATCTTATATTTGCAGGTTATTAATTGTAGAGTATGGAAGAACTTAAGAAAGACACCGTTGAGGAGCGTTCGCTGAATTTCCTTGAAGAGATTATTGAAGCAGATTTGGCTAGTGGAAAGTATAAGACAATATTAACTCGTTTTCCTCCCGAGCCAAACGGTTACCTGCATATAGGTCATGCAAAAAGTATCTGCCTTAATTTTGGTCTGGCAAAAAAGTATGGCGGAAAGACTAACCTTCGTTTTGACGATACAAACCCGACAAAAGAAGATGTCGAGTATGTTGACTCAATAAAAGGAGATGTCAACTGGCTTGGTTTCCAATGGGAAAAAGAGCTTTATGCATCAGATTATTTTGAACAGCTTTATATATGGGCCCAGGAACTAATAAAGAAGGGATTGGCATATGTTGACGATCAGACTCAGGAGGAGATTCGACTGAACAGAGGTACAGTTAACCAACCCGGCAAGGAGAGTCCGTACAGAAACAGAGGGGTGGAAGAAAACCTCCAGATTTTTGCGGAGATGCGTGCAGGAAAGTACAAAGACGGTGACAAGGTTCTTCGCGCCAAACTGGATATGGCCCACTCCAATATGCTTATGCGTGACCCTATTCTTTACAGAATTATACATGCTCATCACCACAGAACAGGCGACAAATGGTGTATTTACCCAATGTACGACTATGCTCATGGTCAGAGCGACTCACTGGAAAATATAACACACTCTATCTGTACCCTCGAATTTGATGTTCATCGTCCACTATACGACTGGTTTATAGAGAAACTGGGAATATTCCCGTCCCATCAGTTTGAGTTTGCCCGTTTAAACCTTACATTCACTATCATGAGCAAAAGAAAACTCCTGGAGCTTGTGAAAAACAATTATGTAACTGGATGGGATGACCCTCGTATGCCAACAATATGTGGCCTCAGAAGAAGAGGATACACTCCGGAAAGTATTAGACTCTTTGCCGACAAAGTAGGAGTTGCAAAAAGAGACAATATCATTGACCTTTCGCTGCTGGAGTGGTGTGTACGTGAAGATTTGAACAAAAGGGCAAACAGATACATGGCTGTTCTTAATCCAGTTAAACTTGTCATAACAAATTATCCTGAAGGTCAGACAGAGTATTTCACACCAACCATCAATCCGGAAGATCCTCAGGCGGGAGTTCGCCAGGTTCCGTTCACAAGAGAGTTATATATAGAACAAAATGACTTCATGGAGAACCCTCCTAAGAAGTACTTCCGACTGCAACCGGGGGGAGAGGTACGACTTAAATTCTCGTATATCATAAAATGTGAAGAGGTTATAAAGAACGAAGCTGGAGATGTTGTTGAATTGAGATGTACATACGACCCTACAAGTCGTCCGGGTGATGGTATATGGCGCTCAGTAAAGGGAACGATTCACTGGGTATCTGTTGAACATGCAAAAGAGGTGGAAGTTCGTCTTTTTGACCGTCTATTCACTGAGGCAGAGATGGACTCAATACCAGAGGGTTCGGACTACAAGAACTATCTTGACCCACATTCGCTTGAAGTTGTAAAAGGTTTTACCGAACCATCATTACTGCAAGACAATTCCGGTATAGCAGTTCAGTTTGAAAGGGTTGGATACTTTGTTAAAGATATTGATTCTACTCCTGAAAAACCTGTCTACAACAGAACGGTAGGTTTAAAATCGACATGGTAGTCAATTAGGAATCTCTACAGGTATCATAACCGGTTTGACTCTATGTTTCTTCCATAGTCCGGATTTATAATATATAAGGGATCCAACGAAACCTGCGGACCATCCTATTGGAATAGACCACCATATCCCTGATTCTCCGAATTTGTCAGAAAGGAAGATTGCCAATGGTATCCTAATTACCCATAGCGAAAGTGTAGTTATGAGCATCGGAACCAAAGTCGCGCCTGCTCCCCTCATAACACCGTTCACAATGAACATTGTGGTGAAAACAATATAGAATGATGTTACAATTACAAGATACTCCTTGCCTATGTTTATTATTTCTGCATAGTGAGGTGAACTTTTCTCAACAAAAAGCCCCATTATCTCTGCTCCAAAAAATACAACAATAAGAGATAGTGCAATACATAAGATAGAAGAGTATGTCAGTGAGGCATTTAAGCCCTTCTTTATTCTGTCAAACTTTCCTGCACCCAGATTCTGACCTACAAATGTAGATAGTGCCGCAGCAAGCATCATAGAGGGCATTGAAACAAACATATCTACCCTTCCTGCCGCACTGTAGGCCGCAAGTACTGCTGTTCCATAGGGCGAGACAATCCCAAGAAGGGCCATTGAGCCAAGTCCTACCAGTGTCTGCTGTATTCCTGACGGTAGTCCTATTCTGATTGACAACCTGAAGTTTTCCCAGTTGAATTCCCATTTTTTGTAGTTCAGGTTAAAACGGATCATTGTAGCCTCTTTTATATTCAGATAATACCAGAGGGCGACCCACGCAAGGATCGATGATATACCGGTTGCCCATGCCACGCCATCCACACCCCAATGAAAAACAAGGACAAATACAAGATCCAGGATTATGTTGAGTAGAATTGAGGTAACGATAAAGTAAATTGGCGTTTTGGAATTTCCAATTCCTCTTAAAACAGAAGAGATTCCAAACATTGCAAAGGATGGGATGGTAGTGGTAAGTATTACAATATCAAAGTAGCGGACAGCAAAGGGCAATACCTCTTCGGGAATGGATAACATCCTGAATATCGGCCTGCTGAATATGAAAAATATTAATGTGAGAATTGTTGAACTTATCAGCAGGAATATCTGCAGCGTATCTGATGTTATTTTAACCTGATGGTAGTTCTTAGCACCAAAATATTGAGAAACCAATATCGAGCTTCCCATGACCATTCCGCCAATAAGGGCAGCGAGTGTGAAAAGTATGGGAAAACTGGCTCCTACTGCTGCAAGTGCAACAGAGCCGATATATTTTCCAACCACAATACTGTCTACAACATTGTACAATTGTTGGAAAATATTGCCAATAAGCATAGGAATAGCGAAATACAAAATCTGCTTCCCTTCGTTTCCCTGAGTAAGGTCCTTCATAATAGTTGCAAAAGTACAGATTTTCCAGTATAATTTAAACATAATTTTAGCTCTAGCATTTTGTATGTACGAATATTATCCGTACGTTTGCATATGGAAACATAAATTTTATGGTAACAAAAGAATATAATGTTAAAAAAGCAAGATTTGACACACGCTTACTAGAAGAACAGAAACTCTTGTTTGAGCGTGCTGCTGCTATTGGAGGATATAGAAATCTGTCCGATTTCATTATTATGTCCGCTCAGGATAAGGCAAAAGAGATTATTAGAGAGAGAGAGTTAATTCTTGCATCAGAAAGAGACAGTGAAATATTTTTTAATGCTCTCATGAAAGAGACATCTCCTAATGAAACATTATTATCTGCTGTAGCTGATTATAACAAGTTATCAAAGAGGTAATGTACTTAACCGAATGCTTAAATTCTTCTCACAATAAAGAGACATTCTCATGTGGAAAGGAGATTCTTGATAATTATTTAATTAAGCAGGCAACGCAGGATGTTAAACGAAAATTGTCTGCTTGTTTTGTTATTGCAGACAACCCAATAAAGGGTATAAAAGGGTACTATACTCTATCAAACAGTAGTATATCTCTGGATAGCATACCTAACGTTATAAGAGAAAAATTGCCAAAATCATATGTTAACATCCCATTGACTTTAATAGGGAGGTTGGCTGTTGATAAGATTTATCAGGGTCAGGGAATTGGTAAAATTATACTGGTTGATGCATTAAAAAGATGCCATGAGTTATCAAAACAAATTGGTTCTTTTGCAGTTATAGTTGATCCGCTGGATAAGGATGCGGAATTATTTTATTTAAAATTTGGTTTTATCAAACTCCCCGATAGTGGAAAGATGTTTCTTACCATGAAGACAATTGTCCAACTGTTCAAGTAAACTGTTGTTTTAAAACCGTTTTGTATAGCGGTGACAATAAGGCTGGCCACCTTTCTTTTTATAATAGTCTTGGTGATATGTTTCTGCAGGCCAGAATTTTGTTGCTTTCGTGATTTTTGTTGCAACATCATATCCTTTGGACCTCAAAATGCTTATCAGTTTTATGGATATCTCCTTCTGCTTTTCATTTGCATAAAAAATCTCAGACCGGTACTGTTCTCCAATATCAGGCCCTTGTCGGTCGGTCTGGGTGGGGTCGTGTATTTCAAAAAATAGTTTGGCCAAGGTTTCATAATCAATGAGATTTGCATCATATTTCACCTCAACAGCCTCGGCATAACCACTGTTGCCCTCACAAACATCTTCGTATGAAGGGTTTTCAAGCTTGCCTCCAATGTAACCACTCACAACAGAGATAACCCCCTTTTGTTGTTGAAGGAGATGTTCCACACCCCAGAAGCAACCTCCTGCAAAGATTGCGCTCTCTTGTTTTTCAGGTATAAATTCCAAAGAAATTGAGTTGACGCAATGTCTGGTATTCTTACCGGTTAGTTCCTCTCCCACAAAAACATGACCAAGATGGGCCCCGCATTTTGTGCACAAAATTTCAGTTCTCGAACCGTCTGTATCTCTTTTCCTTGTAATTGCCCCCACAATTTCATCATCGAAACTGGGCCATCCGCAACCGGAATCAAATTTATCCGATGACCGGTACAACGCGACTCCACATTGACGGCAATGGTATGTTCCTTTTCCGGTAAATTTATAATATTTGCCCGTAAAGGGAGCCTCTGTACCCTTATCAATTATTACCCGTTTTTCTTCAGGTGTCAGCACTTTTAATGATTGTTGGTTTAAGTTGGTCATCAGTAGTAATAATATATTTAAAATTATCATTCCCAAGCTTTTAATTGTTCAATTTCATCTTTCCATATCTCCTCGTTGGGAGTCTCCAGAATAAGCGGAATGTTGTCAAAACGAGGATCCTTCATAAGTATTTTAAAGGTCTCGGCACCTAATAAGCCGGTTCCGATAGAATCGTGTCTGTCTACGCGTGAATTTAATCCCTTTTTTGCATCGTTCAGATGCATTCCTTTAAGGTACTTGAATCCTATAATCTTGTCGAAATGTTCGAATGAGTTTTTGAATCCTTCTGCATTTGAAAGGTCGTATCCTGCTGCGAATGAGTGGCACGTATCTATGCAGACACCAACTCTGCTTTTATCCTCGACATAATGTATTATCTGGGCAATCTGTTCAAATGTGTGTCCCAGGTTGCTGCCCTGACCGGCTGTATTCTCAATGACGGCTGTAACACCATGTGTTTTGCCAAGTGCAATGTTTATCGATTCAGCTATGGTTTTAAGACACTCATCAATTGGAATTCTGTTGAGGTGGCTCCCGGGATGAAAGTTTAATCGGTCCAGACCAAGTTGTTCACAGCGTTCCATTTCATCGAGGAAAGCTGCTCTTGATTTGTCAAGTCCATCTCTTTCAGGGTGACCAAGATTTATAAGATAACCATCGTGGGGTAAAATCTGCGTAGGGGCGTAACCATACAGGTTACAACGCTCCTTGAATAGTTCAATGCTTTTTTTTGTTAGTGGTGCTGCTTCCCATTGTCTCTGGTTCTTAGTAAAGAACGCAAAAGCTGTTGCACCTATGTTTCTTGCGTTCACCGGGGCGTTTTCCACCCCTCCCGATGCGCTTATATGAGCTCCTATGTATTTCATCTTTATTGTTTTAACTTATTTGTGAATAATCCTTTACCTCTCTCTTTAGTGCATTCAGCCCCTCTCTTAATAATCTGTTTTTTACTCCTTCAATAAGCGGGTCATCTTCAAGCACCTTTTGTGCATATTGTCTGGCATCCTCAAGTATCTGAGAATCCCGTGCCAGATTGGCAATATGAAGTTCAATTGCAAGTCCGCTCTGCTGTGTCCCATCCATATCTCCGGGGCCCCTCATTCTCAGGTCTGCTTCTGCAAGTTCAAATCCATCCTGTGTAGAACACAATAGGTCCACTCTCTTTCTTGAATCCTTTGTGAGCTTGTATCC
>Ga0074193_1001452_pt1 | contig 28566 bp, 24 predicted proteins | sample EPASupsiteHSE605_FD_64523 | JGI IMG/M metagenome (GOLD analysis project Ga0074193, IMG submission 64523) | Bioremediated contaminated groundwater from EPA Superfund site, New Mexico - Sample HSE6-05 | ecosystem: Environmental > Aquatic > Deep subsurface > Groundwater > Contaminated ... | reverse complement strand
GATTCTGGGGTGAATTCTGGGGTGTAGATGAGTGTCAAATCAAGTGTTGATTCTGGGGTGGAATATGGTGTGTAGATGGGTGTCAAATCAAGTGTTGATTCTGGGGTGAATTCTGGAGTGTAGATGATTGTCAAATCAAGTGTTGATTCTGGGGTGAATTCTGGAGTGTAGATGATTGTCAAATCAAGTGTTGATTCTGGGGTGAATTCTGGGGTGTAGATGAGTGTCAAATCAAGTGTTGATTCTGGGGTGGAATATGGTGTGTAGATGGGTGTCAAATCAAGTGTTGATTCTGGGGTGAATTCTGGAGTGTAGATGAGTGTCAAATCAAGTGTTGATTCTGGGGTGGAATATGGTGTGTAGATGGGGGTCAAATCAAGTGTTGATTCTGGGGTGGATTCTGGTGTGTAGATGGGTGTCAAATCAAGTGTTGATTCTGGAGAAATCTTTGGAGTAATCAATGGGGTCATTATTGGAGAAGCAGGCAATGTTGGATTTGGAATTCCTGGGCAATCGATAACATTATGATGATATAATTGAAGAGTTGAATAAGAACTCACCGAATTAACTGTTGTTGGAACAGATCCTAAATAAGAAAAAGTACTAAATATGCAGTTTTCCAAAGTGGTAGTACCAATTTGAGTCTCAATCAAAGCGGGTCCACATAAAACAAAACAAGATCCTTTAAAAGTTGTGGTACTGTTCTTGTTAAGAATAAGTCCTGATGATGATTGATCTGACGATACATTAACAAAATTAATACTTTCCAAAAAAGCTGTGGATACAGTTGATTCAATATAAAGAGCCAATGAATCAGTTGAAGAAAGGTTAAAAAAAGTAGAGAAAGAAACATTAATGGAAAATGCTTGATATATCAGAGCCGCAGATATCTGATACATACGATTGTTGGTAAGGTTGAGATTATATATTTCCAAAGTTGACTTTTGGACTTGAAAACACTGTTTTCTTGATTCTGGAATATCATAACACTTCCAGACTGAAGTCATAATGAATTTTACAGGTGATGGCCATGATGTGCTGATAATTGCAAATTGGGGATAACTAGTTGAATCAGTACAACAACCCACTGCGCAAACCCTATTTAAAACTATTCCATTAGCAATAGAAGTATATATAGCACCCCCAAATCCACTTGAAATTGTGCAATACTTAAAACTGCAATCCTCAACGTAAATCGCCCCAACATATTGTTTAGTATAAATAACTCCGCCATGACCATTATAAGTTAGAGTATCAAATATAGTCATCAGAACTTGAAAATATCCTGATGCCGGAGCAAACCTCTTCGAAACCCCTAATGATGAGTTTGGAGACGTCGCATCAGGCCAATAATCTGTTATTGCAGATCTATACCGTGATATAACCTCAAATCTCGATAATCTGAATAACAACAATGAAACAAAAAAAGGCATTTAACAAAATTGACCATTTTACGTAATTCAAAAAAATATAATTGGGAATTGAGAATTGGATAAGAATGAAAGTATTGAAATTATGTATCGACAACAAATTATCCTCTGAAAAGAAAGTTTTATGGCAATAATTGTGATTCAAAGGATATATATCGTGTTTAAAGGTTTTGAATGAATTGGTGGGAATTAAAATAAGAAAATAATATTAAATATTTAATAAACAATAGTTGTTGAAACTATATTTGTGTTATTTTCAAAGAATCATTATGAATGTTGCTAAATTGTAGAAAACCATAGAGAATCTACACTTAATGATGAGATAGTGGATGATTCATCTGATCAAAAAAAGCCTGATAAATAAAGAAGAACAATAATTATAACTAACATCACAAAAATAGTAATAGAAAGAATCAAAACAACAGAATTTTGAAATATACTTTCAATGCTCCCAAAAAAATTAGATAATAAATTGGAACGACTAGAGATTGTTTCATTTGGTGTGGAATAGGGAGTGTAGATTGGTGTTAAATTATGTGTTGATTCTGGGGTAATATCTGGTGTGGAATAGGGTGTGTAGATGAGTGTCAAATCAAGTGTTGATTCTGGGGTGATATCTGGAGTGAAATCAAGTGTCAAGTCAAATGTTGATTCTGGTGTGTAGATGAGTGTTGAATCAAGTGTTGAATCAAGTGTTGATTCTGGGGTGATATCTGGAGTGAAATCAAATGTCAAATCAAGTGTTGATTCTGGGGTGATATCAGGTGTGATATCAAGTGTCAAATCAACTGTTGATTCTGGTGTGATATAAGGTGTGATGATTGGCGTAAAATCATTTGTAGTCTCAGGAGTATTAAAAGGGGTTGGATTATGAGTCTCGGAAAATGATGAACACGGGCTTGGTTTGGGATATTCAGAATGGCAGAAATTGGAATAATTGTGTTGGAAATGATATGTACTAACTAGGGAATTTGTGTTATTTGTTATATTTATAATGGAAAGTCTTGATGAAAAAACAGCCTCATGATATATATAACTATGAGATACCTCAAGGAATCCCACAAATAAGCAAAAAAGAATATTTTTGTTCATATTAAAAATACAATAACTCAAATTAACAAATGCTTCATTGGCAAACACGACCCCATAGTTCTTCGGACTGTTGTTATTAACAATATTAAAGAATGATATTAAACCAGTGTTATATAATAAATAAATGCAAATTCTATCAGAAACACTATTGTTAAACAGTGTACAATATGATCTTCAAATGAACTTGGTGAATGGGATAGAAACCCTGATACTTGAAATGCTAGATTATATGAACTATTTGAGTTTTTTAGAATCTGATTCCCAAGATACATGTATATTGAATAGTACCCTGTTTCTAAATAAGAGCACACAAACATCTAGAGATAATTCACTTGATTATCCTGAGTTTCGCGTATATATGCAAAATGACTCTCTGAAACAGCACAACATCTATTTGAACAAATGTACCTCAAATATGCATAAGTCGAAATACAAAAAATTGCACCTCCTTTTTGGCTACATGAACAATTAAAAAAAGTGGAATACGAAACATTAAGGGCATACAAAGCATTATTAATATAAATGACACCACCACTTCCTACATATTCCAATGTTCTAATGAAAAAGCACTCCGAAATTTGCACAGCTGATTGAGAATATGATCTTCCTTGGTCTAATGTTTCATTAATACATCCCTCTCTAATAATATGTACTTTTATATTTTCAAAATTCAATTTTGGGAATCTGAAATGAGAATGCTGGTAGTTACCTTGATAATATTCCAAAAAGTCTTTTTTGAACGAATTTTGTTTGCTAAAAATACTTAATAAAATATACTTGGAATATAAAAGCGAACAAAAAATTAAAAGAAACGCTTTTCTCCATTTTTTTTCCGAAAATCTAAGTCGAGAAAACATGATCATAAAAAATGAACAAAAATCATATGAAAAATGATAAAATGTACAATAATTAACCAAACCAGAAGGATAAGAAATGTTATAATCATCCAAAAAATGTAACCGATAATAAATAAAAAAGACAGACCTTATAACTAATTCTATCACCAAATTACTCAAAGAAATTATTGTTTTAAAAACTTCATAAAAAAAACTTGTAGAAAAGAAGTGTCTCATTAGAATCATTCTGTGTTTGTAATTTCAAACAACGGTTTGGAAACTCTATTTAAAAATTGAATGTTCTTGAACACAAAATTTCAATAATTTATTGTGTCATTCATTCAAAGACCTAATAAACAATAAAAGGAACATTGAAAAACTTCTTATTGAAATAACTATGTTTATAAAGATGATAGATTATTCAAGGTTGGTTAATGCTTTACTAATCGTATTAAAAGTGACATGTTAACGGTCAAAATGGAGAAAGTAAAAAAAATATATACCAGAATTCGATTTGTTTCTCCCCAGAATTCTAGATGGATCGAGGAAATATTATCTAAAGATGAATTTGAAAATCTTGGTGATAAAATACATCCAATAGATTTATTGTTTAAACTGACTTCTCATTATGTTCCTGCATTGAATGATATGCCTATTCAGTGGAATGCTGAACGGAATAGATTGAAGTCTAAATTGAAAAAAGTGAGAGAGTATTTTGTTGCCTGGGGAATAGAGAGTCCAATTCATTCGTTCCCCTTCATAGACTTTGACGAAAATGACAAGAAATTCGTTTTAAATTTGAATATATGTATTGCTTCAATGAGAAAACATTTTCTTCTTGAAGAAATTAATGAATTGAGAATCGAGCAACACAAAATGATCAATCAAATGCGTGAATTGAAAAAAGAATCCGATGTGCACCGATCAAAGCTTCAAAAAGTTATTGAAATCGTAGAAAATGGTCCTTCTACTCCATTTAATGGAGCAATAATTGATTTGGTGACAAAAGAACCACAATGTTTTAAGCCCTTTGCGAAACAGTAAAAATCACATACTATTGGTTTATATATCTTTTCCGATGATCCTTTTACCTTCAATGGTCGACAATGCTCCAAACATAATTGCATCAAATATTGCTGCAAATGAAAATGCTCCACCAATGGTTCCTGTTATATAGACAATAAGGTCGTGGAATGATGATCTATTAGGAGTGGTAATAACTTTCATTGGGGAAAAGTCATAATAAAATGATATTCCTGGATATCCTTTTCTGGAATTATTTGCTAATGGCCGTTGGCTATACATTGATGAGTATCTATAGGACTCAAAAGAAAGTGTGGGAGAAACGTATTTTGAAGGTACAACATGAAGATAATATGTTACCAGCCACAAACTATTGTTATTAATAGGCAACTGAACTTCTATTTCTCTGAGAGGAGGATCAAAGTCAAAAATTCTCCTACCGAAATCAAAGGTCTTTATACTATGATTAAGTGAGTGAGAAGGCAAGACACTTGACAAATCATGAGCATGACCTCTTGAACTATCAAGGTTGTTCCTTCCTAATCCGAAATGGAAACGACCAGAATCTCTTTTGACTTTCAATGATCCATTAATATGACACACTTCTTCGCCAAAATCAATTATTCCTTCTCTAACACACTGATCCCATCTATCAGCACTGAAAAATGACCATCCTTTTTTCTCGAATGCCCTCATCACATCTTCACATGAGTTGCAGCATTCGGTTTTTGGCAAAGCACCGTAACATGATCCACAATAATCTTTTGGAATGGAAAAGTTGGCCGGCTTCGGCTTCTTCAAATTCAATTTCATTGCTTGCTCTATTTTCATTCCCCTTCCATCTATTCTTGTTCGGGTAATGTTATCAATAATATCTAATTTTTCGGACCCATCATGTTCAAATAAGTCAAGATGAAGCATTGTGCATGGTGTTTTAATAGTGATATCAAAATTTATAAATACTTTTCTCTGTCCCTCAAGGGGTTCACTATCCAATACAACAGTTGAACTCAAAGTTGGAAATAAATTTGCATATATCCTTCCAAAAACTAAAAATGATACCCATAGTGATGTCACAATCGTGATCAACCCTCCATAAACAGTTTTCATATGAATATTTCGGTCAATGAACTTAGGAAAAACATCTATTTTGGCTAACATTCGATTGAGAAACCAGAATAATCGTCCCTATAATGCTGGTTTTAGCTTTCGTAGAAGTATGTTTATCTACAAGAACGATGATGGCCAATAGCAAGAGTTTTCCAAATATTCTTTCCAGAGCTCCATTTTCATTTGTTCTGTTTGAAGGAAATGGATGTGGAGAATGTAAGAAGATACTAAGTGTTATGGATTCAATTACCGATAAATTTATGGGGAAAGTAACTATGGTGATGATAAATGCGGATACATCGAAAGATGTTAAGGAGAAATTTGGAATTAACACGATTCCATCAATTGGAGTCTTTTCCAAGCAAAAATTTTTGCATTTTTATTCAGGAGAATGGTCTTTGAATGCTATATCTGAGTTTTGTGAATCACTTCTGTCTTATTCAATTACATTATTGAACGATGTCTTTGAAGTTATTGATTTCCAAAAAACTAAAATACCAACCAATATTGTGATATCAGGAGAGGGATTTTTTGATAGAGCAAAAGAGATTTCTCAAACATTCCCAATGAGTATTAAAGTAGGGTATATTAAAAATACATCCATAGCTGATCAACTAGGGATTAGAGTAGCTAAGATAAATAGACCTATTGATGGATTTTCTCAATATCTTGAAAATATTGAAGATCAAACAGTGTCTGAATGTATTGGTTCGCAAATAGAACTTGTTAAAAATCCTGAATCATTTGGAATAAGTAGCACCGGGTTTACACTTGCTGCTCTCATAGATGAAACAGACCCTTTGCATATATATGAGGTTTCAGCATTAATGAGAAACTTGTCTTCCCATTACTCAACAAATCTATCCTACCAGATTTGTGATTTTTTTAAATGTTCATCTGTAGTTTCGCAACTAGGGGTGATTAATGATCGAAATCCATTATATCTTTTAAGCTCAAAGCTGAATTCTAGAAATAGATTAACACTGCTCGCTCACACCGAACCCACTTTTTTAGATGTTAAAAGATGGCTTGATAAAATAATGCTGGGTATTGAAAACAAAGATGATAAAGAATGTATTCCAAAAATGCTTGCCAAAAACTTTATGAAAACTGTTCTTGATGCCAAAAAGGACATTATTTTATTAATGGCAAATCCAGGAATGCCCAAATACCAAGAATCGCTTGATACTACAAAAAAGCTTATTGAACTTTTTAAGCAATATAAAACCATTGAATTTTTCGAGTTTAACCCAAAATTTCAATTGGTCCAAGGACTTCAAATACCTCGATTCGATAAGCCAGTGTTCTCTGTTTGGGCAGCACAACCTTCTCCCCAAGGATATAACTTCAATGCTATCCAACCATTGAGTGGGATTGTTAAAGAATTGATTAAGACCATTAAAACAAAAATTGATACTAGCAAATTACTTGACTTAGATGATAGACTATAGTGAAAATAAAATGAAATTTGTACCATTGTTTGATCAAACAAATTGGAGAGAAACCCACGAAAATTTTGGTGTCCTTAAATTGAGGCAACAGTTCATTAAATATTTTGCGAATATAAAATCTTAGTATCTTGTTAATCAGAAAGAAGAAATATATGCAATTGCTAGCAATATCGAGTAACAATATTCATTTTTGCTCCTCTTCGTTTAGTTGCTCAAAAAGGTCATATTAATGCTGTTGAATGTTTAATCAATCAATGCATTATTGATAACTATAAAGGGAATGGATTTGGATGCAATACATTTGATGGTACACTTCTTCTTTTATCTGCTATAGAAGTTCATCTTTGTGTTGTTGAATATCTCAAAAATCACAAAAATGTATTATAAAGAGATTTTTCATCTAATTGTCATCTTGAATTTGTTGAATGTTTAATCAACCATAAAACTAACATAAATAGGCTATTTGAAAGAACTTATATATAATTTGACTCCTCTTCTTTTGGCATCCCTTGATAGTAATATTTGTGTATTAGAGCATCTTGTGAATCAAGCAACTGATATCAATGAGAAGTTATTTATAATGAGCGAATATATATATTTGGACTGCTTTATTTTGGGCATCTCGATGTTTTTGAGTATCAAGTTAAACACAAAACAGGTATTCTTTTTTAATAATAATGATGGGAGAACACCATTAGATGATGTAATATGAACTGGATTCAAAAATGTTGCTTAGTTCCTCAATAACCAAGGAGGGAAAAACACCCAAATGAATTAAAAACTTCATTCGTGAGTTTAATTTTTTATATCATAGTTATGATTTGATGCAAACAGAATAAGGAACAATTCATGAATAATGTTATAGATCAGAATCCAAAGAAAACTAGTGAAAAATCTTTAAAAGTTGATATTGACTAAGGAAGCCACCATTTCCACTAGTATTTAATGCAGTCCCTCAGATGACAAAAACAGCTGAAAGCACTTTGGTTTAACAAAATTTATTATGTATAGAGCTATCATCATGAATGTAGATAGAAAAACTATTTTTGATTATAAAATGGAAGGATTTCCTGATTGTGATTCTCTTCTTAGTCGCATTTCTTTTTTTGAAAGTCCATCTGAGGATGATGAACCAATTGAAGAGTTTAATATTGAAATGGGAGATATTATTGTTAGTGCAAGCTCGTGTAAAGGACTATATTTTATTATTTGCCTCTCCATGAATATAAGTAGTTGTGATTTCTCTTTAAATACAATATGTTCTTTGTCATTTGCTCACACATTTTCGTTCATTTTTGCCGAAATTCCGGTTATAAATCAAGCTATAACACATATAGAGATGATTTCTGATCCAATACAAACAATTAAAAACACATTGAGGCATCAACATGAGATTCATGGGTTTAAATCCATTGGTCTTGTCACATATTGCAAAGTAATTTGTTCGATTGACTCAAAAGGAATTGATAAGTTTGGAATACACTCAATTGCAATGGACCTAATCAACAATTACCCTGAAGGAGAAACCTATTATGTTGTTGACATACACCCTGATTTTGCAATGTTTGATTATTATGATTCAATTAAGATATTTATTGTAACTGACCATGAAAAGCTTTTTCCTGATGAAATACCTGAACTAATTGCTTCAATGATCGAGTTCAAACTCAATCTTCAAACAATTTTCATGAATAATTTCGACCCTTATTGCGAAGATGTTAAAGAATAATCGTTTATATAACTAGTTAACCTGAGTTGGCTGAGATCTTGGCTTTAAGTGCTGTAACAACCAATCTCTACCACTAGATAAACCATCTCCTGTTTTTGCACTACATTCCTTAATGGTATATTCAATCCTAGCAGTGCTAGCTCGAGTAATTTGATTGATCTCTTGCGTTTTAAGAGTACTATCGATATCTGATTTATTCGCAAAGATTAACAATGGAAGAGAAAGAGCATTACATAATCCCATCACTTCTTCAATTTCTTCTCTAACACGGCTCATTCTTTCCTTATCGCTTCTGTCAATTACAAATACAACACCATCACTTTGGCGAATGAATTGTGGCCACAATTCTCTGTATTTACCCATTCCTCCGCAATCATATATCTTTAAATATGTTGATCCAATTGGCAACTCATGGTACTCAACTCCAGCAGTCGAAACTGGAACGTATTTTTTACTTGGCTCGGTATTGACTAAATTATAAACAATTTCGCTTTTTCCGGATCCATCCAATCCCAAAAAACATACAGTACTAGAAAAATCTGGACTATCTTCAACAGATAAATTACAACCCATTTTATGTCACTTTTTATATTGTAAAGTTTGGTTTATTGAAAGAAAAGTTGGAGGAAGGTCATTGAGAAAATACTGCTTATCCCAAATCTATGATCGATAGTTCTTAAACAACCTTGGTCGTAAGTCCTGTGGGGAGTCATTAGTGGAGTGAAATGTGGGGACTTGGCTTGTGTTTGAATAGGGGTCTGAGGGATTGTGAACAATGGAGATCTGGCATATGTTTGAAGAGGTGTATGAGGAAGAGTTGAAAATGGAGTCATATCATATGTCATTGGAAGAGTTTGTTCAAAAGTCATTGTTGGGAAAGGGGTATGGTGAGGAATTGAAATATCAGCATGACAATAGAATGATTTGAAGAAAGAATGTTGGAATGTTGCTACTTCTAAAATTGAATTATTTAGTGTTTGAACATTTGGATTATCTATTACTTCATTTGGGGCAATAAAAGAATGATGAACAAGAATACTACCTTCGATGGATTTAAAAAGGCAATGTTTGTTATTATTGAAAATACAATAGCTTAATGTTGCGTTTGAGTTATCTGAAACTGTTATGATCCCCCAAACGGGTTCAAAATTATTAACAATATTTGCTAATACCATTGTGGAGCTTGAAAACAGAAACCTAATAATATAACTATTTGTTGCTACATTAGAATCGAAAGTTGAATGGGAACAATAAAATTGTGTAGATCTGAAAACCCTGAATGCCGGACACTGTGCTGCTCTATTGTTAGAAATATTATCATTACAAAGAGTGCTGTCTCCGGCATAAAACTCAATCAAATAGTTTCCTGATCCTTGGTAGAAACATGCATTCATAGAAACATACTCAGTATTACTAGAAATCGTTTCAATATGACCAAATAAAAACATCGATGCTGAACAACCATAAACACAGCTCATTTTACAATCGAAGCTATTTGAATTACAATATATCACCCCAGCATAACTTGCAGATGCATTTTTGAATGTCGAATATGATATCCTCACACAATATGATGAACCTGAAATATAAAGTATTCCTCCAAACCCGTCAAATAATTGTGTTCTCGAAAAAAAACACCCAGAAATATCCACATCTGTTTGGTAGTAACTCCTCACATTGTTGGCAGTTTGATTCAAACACTCTGTCATTGATGTACTTCGAAAACATCCAAAATGGCTGTTAATATTCTTATTCATACTTAATGAGCACGAAAAAAGGATAGAAATCAAACAATTAATGAAATGAAAACTCCCTTTTTGAAGAATAACATTCTGGCTCATGATGAAAGTAATTGTTGGTTGAATATTCAAAGGTTTCATTCAAATTGATTGAATGTGTTGAAACAATTATGAGAAAATTATGAGAAAAAACTGTGGTTGAAATCAATGATAAAGTCCTATCAATTTCATTGGACAATAAAAATAATCATACAGTTCATACAGGTACACATGATTAATACCTCTGTTGTAGAGTATGAGAAGTCAAATGGGAAAGATTCGAAAGAAGAGAGTAAATATTTGATCCTGTTCGCTATATATTCTCCAAAAATGTAAGATGCTTAATTAAACAAGGTAAGTTTTTGGGGCGGGATAGGGGAATAATATGTGATTTTAAAAAATATATGATCGAAATCCATTGATTTTTTTGCTGAATGTTGGGGAAATTCCAGGATATTCCTTGAGTTTTTGTAATAATTATGTTGGAGAATCAAAACAACACCCGATATGCCACGGGATCATATTAGAAAGAAAAAGCTCATATCTTCGCAACCAACACCTAATGAAAAAAATACTAGGTTAACCAGAAAAAGAACTTTCATTTTAATGCTTATATCATTTCTGAACCTGTTCATGAAACACTGCCAAAAGTGATAGACTATTGCTAATAAATATAATTCAACTCATGTTTAATTAGACGGGGCTTCAGGAATCTCTTGGTTCCCATAACCTGATTCCATCAAAAGTTCAATGCAAGGATAATCAATAAACCTGAATTCTGTTTTTTTTCTCAAAGCCTCAATACACTTATTAACAAATGCCTTTAGTTTTTCATCCTTGTTGACTTCCAATGAGCTTTCAAAGAGCTGTTGGAGTTTTTCAGGTTGCATTGGGCCTTTGTATTCAAACTCGTTTGGAAAATCACCGAAAACATAAGCATTGTTCAGATAATATAATTTATCACCAGGAGGACTTTGTTGCTCCTTAAGTATCATAGAAACATGTTCCGAATTGTCAATTTCGAATTGGATACCATACTCTTTTGATCGTTCATTCACAATAAATAAATTTATTTTTGATTTAAAACCAAAAAAAGAGGTAAATCTTGGAAGAATATCACAGAAAAACAAAGAAGGAAGTGAATAATTCAAATCAGATAAATTGCAAAGCTTTCTGAGTGTATTATTATCAATAATATAATTGAAATAATCAGAAATATCATTACTCGAGGTTATTTTTTCGAAATAGGCTTTTGCCAAATTCTCATCTAGATAAAACAATACAAGCAGATTCAATATTAAACCTTTTTTGTCCTTCAATTGTTCATTCGCATTGCTTTGGTTAACAAAAGCATAGGATAAGCAAGTTAATGTTTTAAATAAGTAGTCTTTTGGTAAAGTAATGGTCAATTTGTTGTCTGCTTGAGCCATTAATCGTTGTGACAATTTTACCCGAATAATCCAAAAAACCCACCAGTTCTATTGATGATCTGGTTCTGGGTTTCATATCTATGTAGTGCTGTGTTGATTTGGTCTTTTTTGCATCCCACTAGATTTAAAATGATTGGAATTAACTCATGTTGACTGGCATGGTCGGTAAGAAAGTACTGCAAAAGGGCTTTCCTGACTTGGACAATTGATAATGATTCATTGTCCGGACTACGAATTTTCTTTTCTTTGTGATAATGAATCTCAAACAACTGAGGGGCAGATAAGTCACATTTATTTGGAATGCACTTATCATCAGCAACTTTCTCTTTGAGACTTGTATACAAAGAATTTGATGCTTCCAACATGCTTTGAAGTCTTTCAAATTTCTGTTCCATTTCTATGTTTGGCTGAGAATTTGCTAATCTCTCCTGGAGCTCTTGAATTAGCATTTCTTGTCTTGTAATTAGTTCCACATTGGAATGTGGGGTGCCTAAAACTCCTGATCCGACAATTGACATCAGCCTATTGTTTTCATTTTGTAATTCTTCAATTTGAACCTGCTTTCTCTGATCAGATTTGACTGAACGCTGGAGCATCGACTTAAGCTTTGAAATAGACTCTTCTTTTTCCGAAATTAATTTTTCAATGTCTTTTGAAATAGGAGATTTTTCCATTTCCTCGATCTTTTGATGAATTTCAGTGATTTGTTTACGTTGATCTTCAATTAGCACGAATTGTTCATTTAATTTCTTTTCATAGTGTAATTTAAGCTTCTGTGAAGACATAATCACTTCGGTGTTGAAATCTTCGAGCCTGTCCCCTAAATTATTATCCTTTGACCCATTTTTTAATAAATCGCAGATGGAATGGAAAGCAAATTCATTGAAATCTGCTCTAGATTTTTCAAATTCAAACTCAAATTCTTCATGACTGTTACAAATTCCTTTATTTTTCGACTCTTTCAAATCTGTGATTTCATCCCGATATACAATCAACTGCTTCTGTAGTAATTTATTTTTTTGTGATAATTTTTCCGTCTTTTGGATCAAATTGACTAAAAGATATCGAAGTTTAGGTACTTCTGATATCTGAGATACCATTGCTTCTGTAAGTTTCATTTGTTAAAAATTAGTAGAGAAATATAGCATTTCTAAATAATGACGATAATTTGGCGGGATTTTAATTCATTTTATGTCTGGGAGAGGCAAAGGTGGTAAAGGTCTTGGTAAGGGTGGTGCTAAGAGGCATCGTAAGGTAATGCGTGAAAATATCCAAGGTATCACAAAGCCAGCCATTCGTCGTTTGGCTCGCCGTGGTGGTGTCAAGAGGATCAGTGGTGATATCTATGAAGAAGTTCGAGGTGTTCTTCGTCATTTCCTTGAAAATGTTATTCGTGACTCTGTTACATATACAGAACATGCTCGCAGGAAGACAGTCACTGCAATGGATGTTGTTTATGCACTCAAGAGGCAAGGAAGAACTCTCTATGGATTTTAAAGCAATTTTTATTTAGTTATTTCACATATTACCATTGAGTGTGTGCTTTGAATCATCTTAGCATCCACTGTGGTTTTCAAAGAAAACAATATGCTTAGTGTATCCTTATTCTGAGCGAAAACTTGATGGAGTTCAGCTTGTGTAAATGATTTAAAAGCGCTGAATGACATGATAATAATCCAACAAGTATCTTTGGAAATTGGTAACTGGAATATAGAAGGGCCTTTTGGTGGCAAATTGCAATAAATGAACCCTTCTTTCTTTGGATAGAATGAAAAACTACAATCAGAATTAACTAGAATAAAACAAAAACTATTATAAGATGCTGCGAAATATTGATCATTGCGAGATAGCAATACGCATCCCCAATGATGAAATAGTTCAGAGCTTAAATAAGCAATAGTCTTTTCAAAATTTACCATTGATAAATTTTTTTGGCTCTTACAAAACGTTTTGATTGATGAAAATACATTATTTCCTAAGTTTAATGATTGATCAAAGAACAAACACATAAATAGTTGATTCTTATGAAAGTACTTAAAAGAAATATATTCTGGACGAATTGATATCAATGATGGGTTTTGGTAGAAAAATATTTGATTAAACATGTTCAAAGGAACCTTAGTTATTCTTATATTTTTATCTCCAGTAAAAACATGAACACTACTCGTCGAAAAAAAATCAAGGTTGGGATAATATTTGGATTCAAAAACTGATGAGATAGTATTTCCCTGCAAAGCTAAATAAAACAATTCCGAAAAACAAATTTCGGGTATCCTCTCAATCAGGTTATATGATATATCTAATAAATTTAGATTTGGGAAAAACATTTTGGGTGGTAACCCTTTGATATGATTCCTGGCTATATTCAAATATTTGATCGACTCCCCAATTTCTGGGAAGAATTCTAGCTGATTATTGGACAAATCTAAGTATTCTAAATGAAGATTCGTCTTAAAAGACTTGATTTTGTTTCCAGATGCATTTATTTTGTGTAAATAAACACAATTTGCCAAGAAATCACATAATGACTCGAGGTTACATGAAGCAATACTTAATTCTTCAAGGGATTGTGGAAATGAAGTTAATACAATGTCTTGATTTCCAGAAATATTTAAAAAGATTAAATTTGACTGGTTCAATGTTTTTGGGAGAATCATAATGAGATTGTTCGATAAATCCAAATGTATTAGATTTGCTATCAAAAAAAGGCTCTCAGGCAATTCTATAATACTATTCATCGAAAGATCAATTGAAGTAATGCTGTTATAAACAACTGATCCCTTTATGGAAGTTATGTTATTATTTGACAAAAAAAATGATGTGAGGCTACTAGATTTGATTTTTGGTATCTCAGTAATTCTATTATTCATCAAATATAGTCGAGATAAATCCACGAATGATGAATGCATTACCTCTTCAATTAAATTGTCATTAAGAATCAAAGTATTAATCGAGCATGGCATTGATGGAATCTTCTGAATTAAATTAAACGAAAAATCGACATAAACCATGCATGTAAGTTTCAATATCCCTTTCGGAAGAGCCTGGATACAATTATGGCATAAAATTAACTGATTGAGTCCTCTTGGGAGGGAAGGTATGGAATTAATTTGATTATGAGATAAATCCAAATATCGAAGAGAAGGAAACAAAATTCTGAGATTTGGAACTATAGATATGGAATTAAATGAAAGATCAAGATGAGTTAGCTGTGTTGAAACAGATTTTGGTATGATTTTGAAAATCTTGTTATGTGATAGATTCAAACGATTCAATAGTGGATGCCCTACAACTATTTCTTCAATAAAATTCGTGTCAAGACTTAAAAATATGATTTCTTTCGAGATATCAGGCAATGCCCGAATATGATTATTCCCAAGGTCAATAATTGATGCATGGCTTTCTTCAAGATCTATTTCACTTATTTGATTACCATAAAGATATAGCTTTTTCAGTGTTTTCATGCATATGAGTGGCTTTGGGACTTTAATGATCATATTTTGGCACAGATCAACTAAATAAAGCATAGATGAACAAAGGATAAAATCCAACACCTTTTTTGGGATTTCTTTGTACTGGTTTTTGCTCAAAATAATCATGTTTATGCATTTTAAATCACCTATTATCTCCTTAACTTGATTATCACTCAAATCAATCTCACTGATATTAGAATAATCAATCTTTCCGAAATCAAGCACCTTTATTCTTTGGTTTCTTAGCATTAGACTTCTTTCTTTCGCATTTGGTTGGATTGAGGATGATGTAGGTCCCATTTTTCATCAAAATTGAAATTTCAACCACAAATTTTTGAAATGGTTGAAATTATTTTAAATATGACTTACTGTATTGCCCAAAGATATTCATCATCTAAACTCATATGGATGGATAATAAATTAATTGTGTTGATACCCCGCCAAATGGAATTGCGGTTTGCCAGAATGTCTGAAGAAAAAGTTACTTTTGTCTACCATCCTGCTGAGCTTTCTTTGAAGGGGAAGAATAGAGGTCAATTTGAAGACCAGTTAACCAGAAATATGAGAAATCAATTGAGGCATGCAGGTATAGAATCCATAAAAATCGAAAAAATTCATGGGCGCCATTTTATCACAGTTCCTGCTTCACAAGAAAACATTATATCAGAAGTGTCTCCACGTATTTTCGGTGTTTCTAACTATGGAAGATGCTATACTGTGCCAAGAGATGAAGATGTCCTGAAGTCAACTTTAATTGAACATTTTAGAGACCTTCAAGCCAAAAATCTTGTTCCAAATTTTAAGGTTGATACATCTCGTGTTGATAAAAGGTATCCAAAGCAGTCAATGGACTTTAATAAGGATATTGGAGCCGTGCTTCATGATACGCTCGGAATCCCTGTTAAAGTTCAAAAACCCGATGTTACACTTCATATTGAAATATTGGATGATTCATTTGTGTATTTCACAGACAGGCTTCCAGGACCACTTGGGCTTCCAGTTGGCAGCTCTGGAAGAGTAGCATGTTTGCTGTCTGGTGGTTTCGATTCTCCAGTAGCAGTTTGGATGATGATGAGGCGCGGATGTTCAGTGCAATTAATTCACTTCCACTCATCACCATTTGGTGAATGGCGTTCGTCTGTATCAAAAATACGCAAAATTGTTCAAGTATTGCATGAATGGGGTGGGCCTCCAAAGTTCTATGCAGTTCCAATTGGAGAGCTCCAAAGACAAATCGCCGTTAATGCTCCTGATAAGCTTAGAGTTACACTATACCGCAGACTGATGATGAGGGTTGCAAAGGCATTAGCAGAGAAGCAACACTGCGAAGCCCTTGCTACAGGAGACAGTTTGGGTCAAGTTGCATCACAAACAATTGACTCAATGACTACAATTCAATCAGTTGTTTCTCCAATGTTAATATTCCGACCATTGCTTGGATTCCCTAAAGAAGAGATTATGGACCGTGCTGAAAAAGTGGGAACAAAGGATATATCAATTTTACCTGCAGGAGACTGCTGCTCACATATGCTTCCAAAGAAAGTTGCTACAAAGCCAACAATCCAAGATGCAGAAGAAGGTGAAAAGAAATTAGATATTAAGTCAATGATTGAGACAGCGGTCCAAGCTGCTCAATTGATTGATATCAACGACCCGTGGAATGAGGAGGCAAATGATACAGAAACACTGGGTTGCCCATTGACTTTCCAGGAATAAAACAGTCTAACCTATGGTTTTTTCTAGAATTTTCACTGAAACCGCCTGAGCAGAAATGTCATCACCATACAGCTACAAATTTATTATAATTGGATCATCTGGTGTTGGAAAGACTGCTATTATGAAGCGACTTGTTGATAATACCTATTCTACTGATTCTCAGTCGACAATTGGTGTTGAATTCGATTCTACATCAATTGAAGTTGATGGTCAATCAATAAAACTCCAGATCTGGGACACTGCTGGTCAAGAAAGGTTCAGATCGATTGCAAAAGCTTATTTCAGGAATGCTGTAGGAGTCATTCTTGTTTTCGATATAACTGAGCGCAAAACATTTGACGATGTGAATGTGTGGCTTAATGATGTACACTCTCTGTGTGACGCTAATGCTGTTGTGATGCTTGTTGGGAATAAATCTGATATGAAAGCTACAAGAATTGTTTCAATGTCAGAAGCTGAGAATTTTGCTTCTCATCACCAAATATCCTATCTTGAGACATCTGCCAGATTGGGCGACAACATAAAGGACGCCTTTATCAGAGTGGCAACAGCAATATACAGGAAAGACAAAAAGGGACCACAGAATTCACCCGGTGCAATGCAGGCGACAGGGAATACCCAAAAAGGCTGCTGCTAAAAATGAGTTCTTTTTACTTATGCTTTGCGAAGGATTTCTTCCAGTGAATTAACAAACTCTTCACTTGCATCAACAACAATGAACTTATCTGGATTGCTAGCGATCAAAGGATGCTGGGTCATTGGATGAGTGTTGACCATTACAATTTTCCTGATACAAGATTGCATTATTGTATTTATGGTATTCTCATCATGTGGGAGGAAGTGAGAAACCATAACATCAACTGAGTGAGCCCCTGAGCTTAAGTATTTATCTGCTGCATGAATGAGGGTTTGACCGCTTCTTGACATATCATCATATATAATCACATGCTTGTCTTTAACATCACCAATTACTTCAAATGCTTTTGATACTGATTTGGTGCCTTCCATTTCTCTTACCTTACGGATGAAGGCGACAGATGTGCCGGTCTCACGAGCGAATGAGTTGACCCATGCAGTTCTTCCAAGATCTGCTGATGCGAACATGAAAGTTTTAGAATCAAATCCAAGTGCCGGAAGTGCTTTTGTAAGAGTTTTTTGACCATAAATCTCAAGTCTCAAGCATGGACCCTCGAAATAGTGAAGAAGACCAGCAGTATGAAGATCGAAAAGAAGAAAAACGTTACCATTAGATCCAGATCCGATTGATGATAACATTTGAATTGTACACTTGGCTGTGACAACTTCGCCAGGAAGAACAGCTCTCTCCATTGTGGAGTATGCAAGGAATGGAATAATAAAAACTCTTCGGCGAACTCCATATTGAACAAGTGTTGACCCAACACGAACAACCTCAAGAATATCATCATCACCGGTTAAAGCGCATACATAAACAGCGGTTTTCCCAAGAAGTTCAAAATTGGACTTAACATCTAGCTTATAGTATTTCTCGCCCCCAGCAAAAACAGACCTAATAATCTCAAGGTGGGTAAGGTTAAAGCTCTTCTCAAGAAGGCGCTTCTGGATAAGCTCGGCTAAATAACTAGAGCCCTTCGTATGAAGAATCAGAAGTTCGCTCATAAAAATAACTGTTAATTTATTTCAATGTGGCAGATCCGGCTCATAATTTTTTGAACGAGCGGCAAAGTAAAAAAAGAGGAAATCCACGAAGGCCAGTGCTCTTGCTGAACCTGATATAAAGATGGACCACATTAGGAACCCTGAGTGTGTGAAAGCTTTGGAAAGTGTGTTGATTATACGGCAAGTGTCTGAGATGAATGTTAGGATGATGAACACCATTGGGAATGTGTTGATTCTCTGAGAAAATTTTGTGGCATTGGACTGCGAAATCATTGAAAATGCACCCATCCAAAGGGAAACTCCGTATATCATATATCTGAGAGACAATGAAACGCCAAGGTATAGCGGTAGAACGAACGCAAGGGGCCAAAGGAGAATTAATGATCTGGAATTTAGCATTTTTGTATTTTTTGATGGAAATTTGACAAAATATAGCACAGCCAGTATGATGGAGATAAATGTTTTAATAAATGCGAGTGCTTTTTCGGAGTAAATTGATGAAAACAAACCCATGCACAAGCTCTCCCCTAACACGAACAAAACATAGAAAGGTGATATTCCTGAACATGTTCTTAGTTTAGTTATAGAATTAATAAGGAAAAGAATTGAAAAACACTCAATTGCTTCAGATAATGAGAAAAAATTCATATATAAAAATATGAAAAACACAATATTTAAGAATAAATGCTCATTGGTTAAACAAAATTGGCTCGGTGTCCTTGATCGTCTCAAAAATTAGCCTCAATTGTGATTGTAATTCTTCTTTGTTGGTTCCATCAGGCTTCTTGATATCATCCATCAGCCTTGATGCTTCTTTAATTAATTTATCATAAGAATTTTTGACTTTTTGCTGCTTTGTTGAAAGATTTGTATTCTTTTTGCCTATCTCATACCTAATTAGAAGTGAGTGATAATATTCTTCGCTAATCTTAGCGCAAACTTCTTCGTTCATCTTTTTAATGCTTTCAATATTGACAAAATTAGTAAGTTTCACAGAAGAACTCTGGGGATTTTTATGATACCTTATCTTTATAAATCTGTTATTCAAAAAAGCTGCAGGCGATATTATTGCATTCTTTGCCGATTCTTTATCTTTATAAGCAATTGATGCTTTTGTTCCTGCGCTTGAAACTGATAGTATCTCACCAAATTGCTTAAAATGCTTTAATAAAGTCGGAATATTGTTCTCTCGAGGAGGTATGTGTGATATATATATTATATTACTTGGCATTGCAATCTTTGATGTGATCTGATACATAATTATTGTTTTTCAATTTTTTGCCAGGATTGCACTTTTTGTAAAATTTGATTATGTAAAATAGTTTATTTAGGTAAGACAGGTTTCTTTTGTTGCTTGATAAGGGCAGCAAGTTCAGCATTTCCCTTTAAAGCAGAAACAAGTCCAAGGGCGTGTTGGGGTGTTCTAACGCCTAATCTTAAGAAATTTGGCTGGCCGAATGACTTACACCACCTAACTGGATATCCTGCTTCAAAAGCGATCTTATCGGCTTTTCCTGCAATTTCTTCAGTAAGCATATCAACATAAACATATGGAACCCAAAGTGGAGAGTTAGTATTTGGCTTTACGCCTATTTCCAGAAGAAGTTCATGCATAATCTTCTTCCAATATGGAGTAATTCTCCACATTTCTTCGAAATAAGTATCCTCGTGAAGAGATGCGATCATAAATGATTGTGCAAAACCATTAACACTCCATGGAACTTGATGATTTGAAATCTTTGATATTATGTTTTTGGTTGATGTGAGTGTTCCTAATCTAATAAGTGGGCAGGCAAGAACCTTGGTCCAGCTGGCTGTAACAATAACTCTATCACCAAATTCTTCAATGAGTCTGATAGCAGAATGATCCATCCAATCTGGTCCATAGCAAGGCATGAAAGATTCATCAATGAAAAATGTAGATTTCTCATCGCGTGCGATCATCTTCCTTAATTCTTCAAATGGAATGTAATCACCTGTTGGAGAGTTGGGATTGATCATAATTGTTAACTCAGCATCTGATTCAGAATGTGGAACCTTGTTGAGTCCTGCATTATCGGCAGCTCTTTCGTATTCCATGAATTGAGCTGGCCATGGACCTGGGCGCCACCTCATTCCCCTCTTGAACAACCTAGGAACCATATCGATGAATTCGGATGCACCATTACCTAAAAGAATCTGATCTGGAGATATCCTGAAAACATCTGCAAGATGACACCTGGCTTCCCATGAGTCTTGGTCAGGATAATGCTCTATCATATCAAAAGCATTAAGGGCTGCGGCTACACCTGACTTTGGAGGACCTGAAAGGTTAGTGGTTACAGAGAAATCACATTTAAAATTCTTGCAATACCTATAGGACTGCCCACCATGAAAACATGAAACATCTGGCTTTTGAAACTTCAAACAAGGATCAATTGATGACATGATCAAAAATAACTATTTCAGAGTGGCCTAACACTATTTCAAAAAGTGGAATTGAATGGAGTCTTCTCACAATTTTTCTTAATAAATTGTGATAAATTTGGCACATTTTCGTGTTCCGATCACTTTTAATCGCACCCCCATTTACATCGATCACTTTACTTAGGTACTCCAGAATCTTTCTGAAACTGGGGTAATGTTAATTTCGGCAAAGGGCTCGTTTTGGATTAGATCTATAGTTCCTGTTGACTTTAAGACAAGGAGTTGATAAAATGACATAGCAGCAAGGTGCCTGGATGATCCTGTGAATGCTTGGGAGAATGTTATACTATCTTTTCTAACTTCATCTGGGCCTGTGAGTGATGTTCTAAGCTTATTCATTGTTTTAATTGTATCTGAAGTGATTGAATCCTCTGCTGTTCTTCTTGGAGTTTGTTCTATAGCAAACTTCAAGTTAGGGAATGGGGACTCTAGTTCTGTTTGTTTTCGTTCAGGCAACATCAAAGGAGATATATCGCTCCCAAATGATGTCCTTCTCACTGATCCAAGAGTGCTATCTTGGGCACTTGCTCTCCTGCTAAGCTCCTCGGCGTCATCACTAGTTGATGGCAAGTTAACTGGGGGTTCTTCTGCTCTATTAATTTCAACATCATCATCCATTGGTATTCCAATGGAATCATCAGAGTTGGGTTCAGACATTGCTTCTTTAGTTCGGTTCCTTTCAATAGAAATCTCCCTACTTTCTTCAAATAAAGCATTTAGAATGCTATTTGATCCCAGTAAATTCTGATTTTGTGGTTTGGAAGCTGGAGGTCTTCTATTCCTTGGAGCCTGTCTCCTTTTCTCTCCCAGTTCAGTTCTTTTATCAAGCACCAATCTTCCTTTCTTCGCCTCTTCAGGAGCCTCTCCTTCACTCTCATGCTGAGGTGGAGGACTATCATCTTCACTCATGTTTGGCATTGGAATATTAACATCATCGTCATCTGGAAGTGGTTCCCATTGAGGACGAATTTCATTCTGTTTCCATTTCAATATTGTGGATGTTTGGGGAGAGAAATTAGCTCCAAAATCCTCATGGGGTGCTGATATTTGAGATGAAGCTGTAGATTGGATACTGGATTCTGAAGACACATCAGTATTTACTGGGGTTACTTCTGGGGTTGCAAAATCAATTTGAGGCTGTGCTACAACAAAATACTCCTCAGGATTCTCAGTGTTAATCCATTTGGCAATCTCAAGACCCTGATTCATGATAATGTTTGTCAAATCTGATGCAGATATCGTAAGAGCTTCTTCTCTGTTCTTTTTTCCTCCATCTTGCAAATCAATTTGTCCGGGTTTGAAAGATAACTTAATCTTATTTATAATTTCTTCACAATCTGTTAACATATATTGCATTTTTTTGGAATAAACTATAACAAGTCCCTTTAAAAGCATTCCACTCAGTCTAAGAACCAAGTTAACTCTCTCTTCTTCCATAATTCTTTTTGCGACGGTTGAAATGTCGGTGGCAAGTACCATCTTTTTCCCAAGTTTGTCAACAGTTGTTCCTGCGATCCACACTGGTGAAAATGGGCCTTTCTTCAAGATCAAATCAGAAACTGTGTTCATTCTAAAAATGGATTTTGGCGCGAAAAATTGAGAACTAAGGATTCCTCAACATAACCGCCCCACAAAAAAGGAAAAGTCTGTTTTGGTTGATTAAGTACAATTCCATGTAAGAATTCCACTACATATGTTGTTTTATTAAATACTTATGGTGTTTTTTTTCGGTAAGACACATATAATCATAAACACACTAAATGTTGCACAAATTACCATTTACATTCCCACATTTCAAAATCATTGTGTATCTAAAAATTTGTGCCTGCTTTTAAAGAAATCACTCTCCATTTATCCTTAATCCTGAATAATGAATGAATCACCTCTCTATTGTCTGTTAAATTTAGTTTATCACTTCTTTAGCTTTCTCAGGTAGAATTTTAACATTTTCTGCTTTCCTATATGTGCAGAAAACTATCTTATTGTAGCTGTGATAATATATTTTGAACCATTTACTCCATTCTATGAGGAGCAAATGATAATTCGTTGTCGGCCAAGTATATAATTGGAAATTCGAGAATACTCTGACAAATATCCTGATCATTGTTTGAGATCACAACTATAATTTGGATCATTCAACCCAAATTAGGCACTCCATTTCCAATTAAAAAAATCAAAAAAATCACTTACATTTATCTTCTATTCGCTATACTCAACATGAGGAAAGAAAATCTCAATTTCTTGAATGATTTCGTCTACATTCATTGCAACAATACTCCATTCATCAGGAGTGGAAAAAATAGATGCTAATTCAAATGAATTTGATGGTCGTATTGCAATCAATGATCTAATTTGATTTGGTGAAATGGAGGGAATGATCTTTTGAATTCTAATTGAAAATGATAATATTTGTTCTCCAATTTGATCTTTTCCATCTTCAGATGTCCCTGATGGTGAGTGTCCAAGCAAAGATTCGATTAGCATTGAACGTGCTCGATCAACTCTGGAAAAATTTCCAAGATGCTCAACATCACGACCATCGCTATAAGGTTTACTAGTCCTCTTTCGCTCCTTAATTACTTGTAGAACTTCGTATGCCGTCATGATTGCGTGCCCTGTTTCGAGTATTTCCATAGCCAAAATAACAGTTAGAGTTTACTAATCGTCCCAATCATTGTCACTAGAACCCGGTTCAAAATCAACTTTCAGATCGTAAACGAACTCGGGATCACCTGGTTTGATCACATTCATCTCGAATTCCCTTTGCATTTGAGCTTTATACTGTTCGATCAATGATATGTCTTTTCCTTTCAAGTCTATTTTCGGTGCTTTTGAAATGATATACTCTGTAAACTTGAGCAATTTTTCCGAATTTATTGTTTTCTCGTTGAAAAACTCTGAGTAATCCTTGATCAAAGTATCTCGAAGAGCAATTGCATTTGAAAAATATGCAAAAGCAACGTTAAACTTTCGATATAAAGTGTTTTTTCTAGAATCTAGGTACTCAATGCTTATGGAAGGTGGTTCAAATGAACAAGCTAGAGACTTGATTTCACTACACATTAGCAATTATTAAACGTCTACAATATTTACATTGTAAACATTAAATGATTTTCGAATACAAACACAATGGGACAAAGAAGTCTTTTGAGAAGCGAGAAATTATAAAAAATGGTTACAATGATGATTCTGGCACTATTCATATCATGAGATCAAGTTTTAAAGAAATTTTTGTAGATTTTGCAGGACATTGTGAAAAAATGGAGGTTTTATCAATGGATTCTGATGTTGATGGTGTTATTAATGTGATCGAAACTATTTATTCGTTTTTTTATCAATATTTGAGTATTTTTATTAGTGAGAATATTGAAAAAGCTTCAATTATTGAGCCATTGATATGTCATGGTTTCGGTAGCGCTTTAGTATTGTTGTTAAAAAGTGGGAATCTTAATTATATTAATAAGTCATTTGTGCTTCTCAGACTTTTAATTGGTAACTTTTGGGATTTATCCTGGATTGTATCTCAAGATAATGTTCTTATGATCCTTGTTGATATGATTTGCAGTGATAATGATTTTGACCTTTCGGAAATTAATCATTTGATATTTATTATGAATTTTTTTATTCAACCATGTGCCAAATTTGATCCAACATTCACATATATAATAGAAAACATTAATCTTCTATCGGAAGAATTGTCGTCTTACTTCAGTATTATTGAGGTTCTTGGATTTATATATAATATTATTTCAATTCCTACCCTTGAAACAGAAAGCTATATCTCTCTTCTACTTGCTGTGAGTTGCTTATTTGACGAAGACTCAATTAGAAAGGAAGATATTATTGGATATATATGTGCTTTTACCGAATGTTATTCTATATTATTATCAACTCGCCCTTCAATATGGAAATCGTTCCACAAAATCGGAATATATAATAGTTTTCTCCATTTTTATCACTATCCTGATCCAACAAATATTACAATGTATTCTATTCTTAATATGGTAACATCATATTTTAATGCAATTTCCCTGGAAGAATTTGATGATGATAAAAATATTATAATCAATTCAACACTCCAAGAAATGACAATTCAATCAGTTGTTCAGTTATTGGACAGTTCTCATCAAAAAAGTGTTGATTTTGCTATTAGCCTCATTTATTCGATCGCAAAACTATCTCCTGATATTGTTCTCAATTCATTTCAGATTCAATATATAGTTGATACAATTACTGATATAATTTTCAATGGATCCTTTTCTTCTAAAACTAAAATCCTGCAAATATCTGTGTTGCTTATTCGAGCTTCGTTCTGTTTATTTGCAAAATCCCTTTTGTCAGACACTGAGTTTCACAATGCCTGCGAAACCCTTCTTTCGAATGAGTTTTATTCAATTCAAAAAGAGTATCTAGTGTTTTTAAACACTGTTTTAATTGTCACAGTATCTCAACCTGAATTCCATTCTCTCATCAAATTTAAGATAGGTAATACATCAATACTCGAAATTATATCAACAATATGCATGCAATCAGAAGAAAGGGAAATCATCTCTCTCTCTGAACATATTCTTGGATACTTTGAAGAAGATTGTTAAATATATACATGACACATTCTATTTTTTCAACAGTTTTTGCTCATCTCAACCCAGATAAGAAAAAACTCTCCGACATATTTAAACCAAATAAGTTTGATTTGTTTTTAATAATAATAGTTAATTTCCCAACAATTGCAATTTGGATTTCTTTGGGTTATCAAGGGAGATTCAAGTCTTTTTTATCTTTTTATGATTGTCCTTTATATTTTAGGGGTATTTTAGAGCGAAATGTGTCATTAGAGCCAGATTTGTATTTAAAATTATTTAATAAATCAAGAGATTCTGTTATCCCCCCACTTCCAGGATTTCGTTTTGTTACAAACATGTTTTATTATGCTTTTTTAAAAAAATTAGTTCTTTCTGAATCATGTTTAGTTTTGGTTTGTTCTTCTTTATCTGTTTATCTCTTCAAGAGACTCATTGTAGTCTTCAATGCAACAAAGAATCCAAAATTCTCTTCATTATTATTCTGTTTTATTCCAATAAGGGCAGTATTGTTTAGGTCTGTTCCTTCTTATGATACATTCTTCATCAATTGCATATTTCTGGTGATGATTTTTGAGAAAACAGGTCACAATCATTTAACACTAGCAATGTGTATTATTGCATCTCTTATTAGATTTGAAGGGATTTTAATGGCTCTATCAATACTATTGTTTTCTTTGATTAGGATGAACTTTGGGGATGTTCTTTTATATATTGTGTACCTAATAGGATACATTATTGCAATAATGGTTAAGATTCCAAACTGGAAGACGTATGTGATTCCTTTTGGGCATGATGGTAGTTTTGGATTCTCTTTGTTTGTACATTTTAGGAGAATTAAAAACACAATATCCAACCTCAGGGCGATTCATTCTTTGCTTGAACACTATTTAATTCTTTTCATTGGGATTGTCAATTTGTTTTCGATATCTTTTCAGCTTTTTACCATTTCAATTTTATGGTTTTGTTTTGTCCTTTTAATCGATTCACTAGACCCTTTCAGATATTCTCTCATTATTTCCATTCTATCCATCATTGGGTATGATTCATTGATGCAACAAAAATATTGCAGAATTGTTGTGCTAATCATATCACCAATCCTTATTATCCTCTCGATTTATTACTCTCAAGGCCAAATCATGTCTAATCAAAAACTTATACAGTTGATATAAGAATCAAGTAAAAATTAATAATAATAAAAAAACTCCGACACGGGGAGTCGAACCCCGATCGCTCGGATGAGAACCGAATATCCTAACCGCTGAACGATGTCGGACTGACATAATAATCTTAAAGTGCATATCCTGTTTAAAAAATGCAATCAAAGAAAATGAACATTCGATACAAACAACAGAACTCTGAGGAGCCTTGATCATTGTGTTGCCAACAAAAATTAAATCTGAGGGAAAGAAATCCGAACTTAACCCAAATGAAGTATGAGAGAAAAGCGGTACGGATACATTTCACCTGACTCACCTGAGGGGCAACAGAAAAAGCTAAATTACAGTCAGAAAACCCAATATGAGACCTAAATAAATCATTTCATTCCATGATTTGAATAAGTTAAGACATAAATATAAATTTACTTACAAAGTCATAGTTAATAATATCTTAAAACATTGAGTGATTGACAATCATAGAGATAGAATATATGACTCTACTGTGACTACAATATATCGAACATATTACAAAATTTTTTTTTATGGAGAATTGTGTTTTAGACAAATAAGATCATATTTGCTCTTTATTGTCTCTTTTAAAAGCCACAAACCATCTCAATAATTTGACCATTTATTCAAGAAATAATTATTATTGCAACATGATACAATACTTGGAAAACATTCGTTTGTATTTGAGTATGAGAATTAAATTGTGTTGATTCAAGAAAAGGAATATCAGCATTACAATGAAAAGAATTATAAAATTGTATCTGATATGTGATTCTATAGGTCAATGAATTATTATTTGATGTTGATACTGTTATTGAAGTATAGAATGAAGATGATGAATGATAAATGAAAGAATGGGACACTTCAAGAGAACCTGATTGGACACAGAATAGGTTGTTTTGATTATTCTGGAATATGCAATACATCATCTTTTTTGATCCTGCTCCACTGACATATACAACTCCATATGAAGATGGACTGTTGTTATGAACAATGGCAGCATATGACATTGAAATTGTTCCTGAGCTAGATTTGATAATTATACAAACTCTTTTAGAAACCTTGTTGTTTGAAAAAGCGCAGTGGGAGCTTGTAAATGAGGACGGAGATTCGATTCCCATACTAGAATAATACTCAGCATTATTCATTGAATTGTTAATATTGTCAACTCTCTGATCACCATAGCGTAGGCGAATAGGATATTGTTCAGATGTAGTATAGGAACAACATAAAAGAGATAGATACTCCACTTGGTTCACCTCAGTAGCATAAAGATCAGCAAAATGACCAGCACAATTTGTTCCACAAGAACATCTGTTAGCACATATCATTCTGAGATATGAATTAGAAGATTTGTAGTATATTGCTCCACCACCTGAAGAACAAACACAGTTATAGAACATCGAGTAATTAACATTCATTGAGTAAGAACTGGCAGAAACATATATTACACCTCCAGCTCCAGAGAATGATGAAGATCTTGAGAAGAAACAGTGAGAAATATCGATATTTGCTTCAAAATAAGACCTTCCTTCTGAAACACTTTCATTTTCGCAACCAAGACTAAAACTCAAAATAATATCATCATTATTCAACCAAAATACCAAATCATGTTTGTTGGGTACAATTTTTGGATTATTCAAAT
>Ga0074193_1001450_pt1 | contig 28602 bp, 18 predicted proteins | sample EPASupsiteHSE605_FD_64523 | JGI IMG/M metagenome (GOLD analysis project Ga0074193, IMG submission 64523) | Bioremediated contaminated groundwater from EPA Superfund site, New Mexico - Sample HSE6-05 | ecosystem: Environmental > Aquatic > Deep subsurface > Groundwater > Contaminated ... | reverse complement strand
ATTCTCTCATTGATTGGCCTCGTCTTTCAGATATAAATCATATTTCAATGATTTTATTTATAGCTGTGTTAACTTTCTCGTTTACTCTTTGCAGGTCTGTTTTCAGGAAGAGGATTATATGGAAAAGATGATTTCAAAGAGATCTTCAGATCTATTTCTGTAAAAATATATTTCCCGCGCCTACTGCTCCCCTCTTCCACACCTACGGTTTTTTAGTTTTTGATCCTTCACCAAAACCGATCTGCGATAGAATCTCTAGATCATGAAATTCTCAAACCGGACCCCTGAATGCAAAATTTTGATGCGACCGGGAATTCCTTAGATACTTGTTAAGCTTAAGGAGGGGGTTCTGGAGTTTACGTGATCTCATGCAATCATCAAAAAATTTTTTGTCAAATCATTCGCTTCGAAAGCAAAAAAACTGAAGAGATAGGGGAAATCGGAAGTCTGTTCACTTCCAAAAAACTTTCAGAACACTTCAGGCTGCAGCTCTCAAGTACTCCCTTCTGGCTGAGCGAAAAGCTCGTTTTCCTTGGGGAAATTCCCAGGAACTTCACTTTTGAGGCAGAGGCAGCTGTCGGATATGTGCAGGACAGCGAAGGAAACAAAATTCCTTACCTCCTTCCGGATGACACGGCACTCGTATACAGGGCAGACGCAGGACTCGTAATTATTACTGGCTGTTCCCACTCAGGAATCTGCAATATTACCGAATGTGCAAAGGAAGTATGTGGAGACAGCAGGGTCCTTGATATAGTAGGTGGCTTTCATCTTCTGGAACCCTCAGAAGAACGGATGCGTGGGACCCTTGAATACCTTAAAAAACTTGACCCCGGCTGCGTACACGCCTGCCACTGTACGGACTTAAACTCAAAAATCGAACTTTCAAAGGTTTGCAGGATTAAAGAAGTTGGAGTTGGCCTGCAGATTGAATATTTTTAACGATTTTTTAATTCTCGTTTTCTTTTCTCTTTTTTACTTTGTCTTTTCTCTTTTTTACTTTGTCTTTTCTCTTTTTTACTTTGTCTTTTCTCTTTTTACTTTGGTTTCAATCAACTTTTCGGATAAGGTCAAGAATAAAAGTAAAATAAAAAGTAAACGCGACAACACGCAACAATCTCACAAAAACTTAACTTTCGGTAGCTAAAGGATGCAGGAGAAGTTTGGACTCATGGAACTTTTTTATAACTATGTTAATTTTTCTTGAAACTTCCGGAATGTAATATGCTTCTATGCAGAGTAGAGAATCATTGCATTTCTTGAGACCATAGGGAGAAAAACATATTCAATTATTTCTTTAACTCGTTAACTAACATTTCAATTCTGCTTTCAAGCACTGGAACATCACTTACTATGGTATCCCATACAAGGTTATAATCCACATTAAAATAGGCGTGTATTATTCGATCTCGCATACCTGATATATTTCTCCAATCTATATCAGGAGCTAAAGCCTTATATCTGCAGGAATAGCTTTTGCAGCTTCACCTATTATCTCTAACTGGCGGACAACTGCGCTTTTTGTTTTCTCATCATTCAGAAAAGTTTCTCTGTCCATTCCCTCAGTGAAATCTTGTATAGCTACAGCAGCGGACATTATCTCGGAAAGAAAGAGGAGAGAGGATCTCATACCGGTACCAGCTCTTTTAACACGTCATCTTTCATCATCGGGTGGAGAGCTCTCTCTGAAACAACATCAACTGGAACTCCAAATAAATCCTCAAGATAATATCCAAGTCCCACAAGGTGTAAGAGGGTAGCTCCTTCTCCAAACCTCACAAGGACGTCAATATCACTTTCTTTTTTTTCTTCGCCACGTGCGTACGAGCCGAAAACTCCCAGGACTTCAGCTTTGAACTCTCCTTTTATTTTGTCCTTTCTTTCTGAGATAAGGAGCCGGATCTGGTTAACATCCATATATGTTCCTCTATATCCTGCAATATTTGTTTCTACCCATTTTTAAGTTAATCTACGTTTTGAGTGATCTTCCCGCGTATAAAGTACTGTGTCCTTTGCATAATATAATCTGCTGTATTACAAATTTGTACTCCTTTTTCCGCTTCCATTTTTTTTCGGAAAGGCCGGTCACTACATGACCGTAAACGTAGCCGGGGTCAAGTTTTTGGTTAGTTCCTTCCCGTCGCAAGGTTAAAGTTTCAGCTCCAGAAATCGGACAATAGACATAATCGGATAATAGACATATATTCCCTATTCGATATTCCCTATTCGATACTCCCTATTCGATATGCCCTATTCTGCGTCTGATTAACGGTATCTACTATCAAAGTATAATTATAATGTTTCAAGACTTGATCTTCTCATCCGAGTTATAAATATTCGCTATAGAATAAGCATTTATATCAGAAAAAGAATTTTAGACTCTGTTTACGTCGTTACCTCAATTCACAATACCTTATTCCATACCAAGTAAAAGAGGCTCAAACTTTGAAATTACAGTTCAATCTCAAAGCTTACTTTAAAACAAGTGCAGACCCCACTCCTGCAAAGGATGTTATAGCTGCGCTTTTTGAAGAGGCAAACGGTACCCTTCTCACCCGAGGGGCGCCTGAAGGGCAGGGAGCAAAGGTTACGGAATGGAAGCTCGGGGAGGACAGGATCGAGCTTTCGCTCCAGTCCGGCAGGTATGTTAGAGTGCACGATGCAGTTTTCCGGCTGAGGAAACAGCTCTCTGAGTCACTAGGTAAGAAATTCAAGATTGGGATTCGTGGAATCGAGGTTGAGTCTTTCATCATTAAGGTGCCGGCTGACCATGAGCTCAGGATGCTCAAAGTGCCCTATATCAAAAGTATGGAAAACATTGAAGGCGGGATTCAGCTCGAGCTTGAGGTCGGAGAAGCTGAGATGAAGAACCGGGTGCCGGACAGAATTCTCACGCTCCTCGAAGAGAAAATCGAAGCTGCGCGGTACGGGGCAAAGGCCGAGCACTGGAACCTGCTCTGGCAGAGAGAGCCAATGGAGCATCCCTTCAAGGAAGACCCTACCCAGGCCATGATGAAAGAAGGCTGGCTCAAGCGCGGGGCAAGCCGCGGTCAGTGGATTCACGGGCCTCAGTCCGCAAGGATCTTTCGAACTTTCGAGAAAATTGTCCTTGAAGAACTTCTTGGACCTCTCGGATACAGGGAAATGATTTTCCCGAAACTGGTAACCTGGGAAGTCTGGATGAAGTCCGGGCATGCAAAGGGTGTCTACCCTGAGATATATTATGTATGCCCTCCGCAGACAAGAGATCCAGAGTACTGGGAAGAGGTTGCCGATTACTACAAGGTTACTCATGAAGTGCCCACAAAACTGATTAAAGAAAAAATCGCAGAGCCAATCGGAGGCATGTGCTATGCTCAGTGCCCGCCTTTCTGGATGTACGTAACAGGCGAGACTCTTCCGAATGAGGAAATTCCTGTAAAGGTCTTTGACAGGTCAGGGACCTCTCACAGATATGAGAGCGGCGGAATTCACGGAATCGAAAGGGTAGACGAGTTTCACAGGATCGAAATTGTCTGGATAGGCACAAAGGAAGAGGTATTAAAGTGCGCAGAAGAACTGCATGACCGCTATATGCATATCTTCAATGACATCCTGGACATCGAGTGGAGAAAAGCAAGAGTTACTCCCTGGTTTATGGCACAGGAGGGGCTGCTCGGGCTTGCCGAAGAAAACACTGTCGGGACAACCGATTACGAAGCCTGCCTGCCTTATCGCGGGCCGGATGGAGAATGGCTCGAATTCCAGAATGTGAGCATCAACGGGGACAAGTATCCCAAAGGCTTCAATGTAAAACTCCAGTCTGGAGAAGAACTCTGGTCCGGCTGTTCCGGAGTCGGGCTTGAAAGATGGGCTGCGGTCTTCCTTGCGCAGAAAGGGCTTGACCCTGCAAACTGGCCAGAGGAATTTAGAAAAAGAGTAGGTGAAATGCCGAAAGGTATACGCTTCCTTTAAACTTTTCTTTATATTTTTTCCTGAATTTTCCTGAATTTTCCTGAATTTTCCTGAATTTTCCTGAATTTTCCTGAATTTTCCTGAATTTTCCTGAATTTTCCTGAATTTTCCTGAATTTTCCTCTAAACTTTTTTCATTAAACTTTCTCCCTTAAACCTTTTCCCTTACATTTTTCTTAAATCTTTTTTTTATACACTTCCTTCATACTTTTTCTTCAAACTTTTTTTATTTTTCTTTTTAGCAGATAGGCAGAAAGCGTTTCTGACCGATTTGTTTATATACTGATATGATATGTATAGTGAGCCATTAACTAGTTAGATGCCGCTAATTTCTGAGAACTTCTGGCGATTTTCCGGATCGTATTTTTGATTATCAGGAGCCTGTAGCTGCCGGAATATAGGGGACGGATCCAGGTTCGGAAGCCTATGAAAGCTTGGAAATTTCATCTTGAAAGGGAAACGCTAGTGCTAAAAGCACCACAAACTGCGCCTGGCAGCGCAAAGTCTGTGTAAAAGCGCTGAAGGTCATTCACGCTCATTGATTAAGGAGAAAGCTCAACTCGAGCATCCGGAATAAGAAACTGAAAGGCTTGAGGGCCGCAGGATAAATCAGCAGCATACAAAATTCAACAAAATACTAGAAACAATACAAAACCATAAAAAGGAACATTACTTCGGAGGAATCACTTGGCAAGAAAGAAAGTACAGAGAAAGCTTGACGGATGGAAGTCCAAGGAATGGTATAATATTGAAGCTCCTGCTTACTTAAATAGAGCTATTGTCGGTAACACGATGGCAGGAGACCCTTCTCTTCTTGTAGGGCGCAATATTGAAACCACTGTTGGGGAACTTACCAACGATATGACCAAAAATAACACTAAGGTCATTCTCAGGATTAACAACGTCGTCGGAGACGTCGCAACTACTGACCTCATGGGCCACGAACTTACAACCGACTATATCCGTTCAATCGTGAAGAGGCAGACCTCAAGGATTGATGCGAATATCGACGTTAAAACCAAAGACGGCTATGTCATCCGTGTAAAGCCTACCTGCTTCACAATTAAAAGAGCACGCTCAAGCCAGATCAAAGCCATAAGGGAAATGATGGTCGACATTGTCACAAAGCGTGCATCAGATGCCGATTTCGAGACATTTATGCAGGAAGCAATCCTTGGCAGGCTCTCAGCAGCTATTTACAGGCAGGCAAAATTTATTTATCCACTTCGCAGGGTTGAAATCCGGAAAACCCAGGTCGAAGCCAGACCAGCAAAAACTGCACCCGCTGCACCAGAACCTGCAGCAGCGTAATTCAGTTTGGTTTAGTATCAAGAGGCAGTGGAAAATCCGAAAGGATTTTCTTATCTCTTTTCTTAGTTCTTTTTAGTTACAAATTTCTTATTCTTACTGTTGTAATTGTTCTTCTTTACTGTTGTTTTTGTTGTAATTGTTCTTCTTTACTGTTGTTTTTGTTGTAATTGTTCTTCTTTACTGTTGTTTTTGCTATAATTATTCTTTTTTACTAATGCAATTGTTTCTCTAAAGCTCTTTTTAATTTTAGATTGTGTAACCAATATAAGTGCAAAGGACTCACTCAAAACTCTCGAATCACAGAAAAAAAGGTGAAACTCTGAAACTTTATAGTTTGGCCCTTTTTCAGCTTAGTATCTCCATTAAAACAGCTCTCTCGAGTAAAACGAGTGAAAAGGGTTCTGTACTCCCTGGAAGGAGATTGGGGCAGCGACTGAACGAAAAGGAAATTGGATTTCTCTAATTGTCGAGTTTCAGGTTTTTTCCTTATTCTTTTTCAGTCCTGCAGTCAATACTTTTGAAGTTTTTTCTGCTGCCTGAGTTGCTGCTAGTCTTGTTGCCGGGCTTGTTGCTGACTTCGTCGTTGAACTTGCTGCTGAACTTGCTGCTGAACTTGCTGCTGAACTTGCTGCTGAACTTGCTGCAGAGCGGCTTAAAGAAGCTTTTTCCTTGATCCTGGTTTCGGCTCCTTTGCCTGGCTTTTTCCAGTATTTTCTGCCTTCTGCGCAGCGCCGGTTTACGCAGAACTCTTCCTCAGGGCTGTCACCTTCTTCTTTTAACCTGAACAGCTTCCATCCGCAGGTCTCACAGGTCTTGTCAAGTAGGGTCAGTTTTCCGGTTTTTGGGACTGAATGAGTGTACCCGCAGCGTTTCGTGCAGCCCAGAAATCGGGTGTCTTTAAAGGTTATCAGGAACATGCTTCCGTCACATTCAGGACAGGGACCGACCGTTTCCGGAGGATAGCATTCTTTTTCAAGGTCGCAGGTAAAGCAGGGACCTATGCCAACAGCCCAGTTATACTTATTTCCTACTTTCAGGACAGCTACCCCTTCCTTTTTACATTCTTTGCTTCTGAGTACGGTCAAAGCCCCGGATTTTGGTAGAGGATATGAGTTTCTGCAGTCAGGATAGCCTGTGCAGCCCACAAAACGGCCTGAGTCCGTTTGCACAATCCTGAGCACGTGCCCGCAGGCTTTACAGGTTCCGATATAGTTTTTCTTGTCTTCGAGGGCGGCTTCATCCTTGATTGTGCCTGCTATGCTTGAAGTTAAATCCTTTTTATTTGCTTCAAGCTGGGCATACATCTCCTTGATCAGGGCTGTGCCTTCGTCAAGGGCAGCTTCAAATTCTTTTTTTCCGTCCTCTACTTCCTGAATAAGGGCTTCGATCTTTGCTCTTATTTCCGGCCTTACTAGAATCGGAACGGTCAGAGAGAGCCCTTCCATAAGGGTAAAGCCTATATCGAGAATAGAGATTGTTTTTCCCTTTGTCTCAAGATACCCTCGCTTCTTATTTGTTTCAATATGGGTAGGAGCCGTTGCCTTTGTTCCGATTCTGTTTTTGTCCATAAGGGTCAGAAGTTCGGCTTCGGTTAATTTTTTTGGAGGGCTGGTTTTGGACTTTGTATTGCTAAGCTTTTTTATGCCCACTTTCTGGCCTTCTTCTACAAACGGGAGCAGTTTATCCTTTTTATTTTCGAAGGGATAAGCTTCGAGCCAGCCAGAATCCTTGAGCACGGTGCCTGAAGAGTCAAAAGGCTCTTCCTGTACGAGCAGGTGGAGATGAGTTTTCTCAAAAACTGCTGCAGGCATGAGGTTTGCCAGGAAGTGCCTTGCTATAAGGTCGTAGACTTCAGGTGCCTGAGGGATATTTACTGCAGAGCTAACCTCTCCTCTTGAAGCCACTCTGATCGGGTGGATTGGAGGGTGGTCATGCGCATCTTTTTCCCCGTTTTTCGGGACGATTGGGGCTATGAGGATAGATTCTGCAAAAGGTTTGTACTCCTTCTGACGTGCAAAATCAAAGACAAGGGACTTGAAATCAAAGTCGTCTGCATATTTGTTTGTCTCAGTCCTGGGATAGCTGGTAAACCCTGCAAGGTAAAGTTGTTCTGCGACCTCAAGAGCAAGTTCAGGGCTTATCCCGAGAAACTTGGAAGCCCGTTTAAGGAATTCTGTAGTATTTAATGGATTAGGAGGACTGGTTTTTGCTTCTTTTACTGTTTTTTTCGCAACTAACCCTTCTTTTGCTCCTTTCAGCCGTTTGAAGATTTCAGCAGCTTTTTCTTTATCATGAATATTTCCTGCCCTGTGAGTACCTTCGAAGTCATCTCCTTCTTTTCCACTTTCTGCCGAGAAAATTGCAGTTATTTTCCAGAAATCTTTTGCCTGAAAAGACCGGATTGCTTTTTCCCTTTCGTATACAAACCCACAGGTAGGAGTCTGGCAGGGGCCAATAGAAAGTATGTCCTTTGTTCTTGCTCTTTCCCTGACCGAAAGCGTAACAAAGCGGGTAAAAGCCGCCCCCATTTTGAGATCCAGAATCTGTCTGGCTTCTGCAGCCATTGCCATGTTATAGTCCGGATCTATCAGGCTTTCAAAAGCTTTTTTTACCTCCTTTGGGGAGAGAGATGAAAAACGTGCCCTTTCAATAGGCACATTTGTTACTTCCTCTGAGAGTGTTTTTGCTTCAAATCCTATGTTTTCTCCTTCCCTGTCATAGTCGCAGGCAAGGACAATCTTGTTTGCCCTTTTTGCCAGCTTTTTTACTGCGGCAGCGTAATCAGCTCGTGTTACAAGTTTTTGCGGGTCTACTCCAAGAAGCACACCCGGATTGACTTCATTCCATTTATTATACTGCTCCGGAAAGTCATAATTCATAATATGCCCGGAAAGTCCCATTACCAGCCACTCTTCACCTTTCCACTTAAATTCGTATGCTGGCAGCCCTTCAACTGTTATCTTCTCAACTTCCCCCTCGCCCAGGATGCTGGCAATCTGGGCTGCTGCCTTATTCTTTTCTGCAAATGCGACAATTGTCATATAAAATACCCTGATTCTGTTCTTGAGGTTGTAATGAAATCTAAAATAGTATTAATAAGAAATGTATAGAAATGTGTAGGAAATTCATAACGAAATGAATTAGGAAATGTATCTGAAAGATTTCCCTTCTTTTTCTCGTTTCTTTTATGTGAATCGGCTTAATCTTACTGGTCAGGTTCAATTGTTTCACTGGTCAGGTTCAGTTATTTCACTGGTCAGGTTCAATTATACCGGTAAGCTGTAAAAGCCTTTACTCTAAAAACAGTTTCCGTGTTTTTCTTTCTACATATGCTCTAAATACTATGCACACATTATTTATATATTTGTCTGCTTATACATGTTTCATGACTTACCAGACGTGAAAAGATATATATGAGTTCACCGTCTGTTCTAGTCCGCAAGATGGAAGTACTGGATTTATCTTTATCCTTATTATTCTGGTCAACCTTATAATATGCTTATGATATCCTGGCTATTTGCAGTCCATGATATTGCTGTTATTTGGCATGTTTTCATCGAGATCTGTTAATAATAAATTATAATTGTCTTATTAACCTGCAGTCTGGAGTAACTATGACACTGATGGAAGATGCGAAAAAGGGAATCGTCTCCCCCTCTATAGAAACCGTGGCAAAAGCTGAAGGAATAGACCCTGAGACTGTCCGCTCCTGCGTGGCAAAGGGATTAATCGCTATCCCCGTAAATAACAGGCGAGAAACCCTTCCTATAGGCATTGGCAAATATATGAGCACAAAGATCAATGCCAATATCGGAACATCAAGGGACTGTATAGATATTGATGCCGAAATCGAAAAAGCAAAGGCTGCAGAAGCTTTCGGCGCTCATGCCGTAATGGACCTTTCCACAGGCGGAAATCTGGACGAAATTCGCACCCGCATCCTTAAATCCGTTAACATTCCAGTCGGGACTGTCCCAATTTACCAGGCTGCGGCTTCCAGGAAAATTGTTGTGGAAATGACTTCGGATGATATGTTCAACGCTGTCCGGAAACATGCCAAACAGGGCGTGGACTTTGTGACCGTGCATGCAGGAGTTAATTTAAATTCCCTTGAGCGACTGCGCCAGAGCGATAGGATAATGAATGTCGTGAGCCGTGGAGGTTCTTTCACCCTTGCCTGGATGTTGCATAACGGAGAAGACAACCCCTTCTATGCCGAATTTGACTATCTCCTTGAAATCGCAAAAGAATATGATATGACCCTGAGCCTTGGAGACGGCATGCGTCCGGGTTGCATTGCCGATGCCTCTGATCGCCCGAAATTTATGGAATTTATCACACTTGGTGAACTCGTGAAGCGGTCAAGGGCTGCCAATGTCCAGACCTTTGTGGAAGGACCTGGCCATGTGCCTTTAAATGAAATCGAACTGAGCGTAAGAGGCATGAAAGAACTCTGCAATGAGGCCCCTCTTTATCTCCTGGGGCCAATTGTAACTGATATCGCACCAGGCTTTGATCACATCACAGGCGCAATTGGAGGAGCAATTGCAGGAATGCATGGTACGGACTTCCTCTGCATGGTTACCCCTTCCGAGCATCTTGCCCTTCCAACCCTTGAGGATATAAAAGAAGGCCTGCTCGTAACAAAGGTTGCAGCCCACACTATTGACCTTATAAAGGAAGGCCCGAGAGAACGCGCCTGGGAAAAGGACCTTTCCATGGCCTGTGCCCGCAGGGATCTTGACTGGGAAAAACAGTTTGAACTGGCAATTGATGGCAACAGAGCCCGCAAAATCCGGGATGCTCGAAGAACCGAAAGTGATACCTGTTCTATGTGTGGAGATCTCTGTGCCTTAAAAATCGTAAAGGAAGCTTTTGAGAAAAAGAAAATCGAAAAATGATTTTTCCAATTCTTTTCTCGTTTAAGTCTTTTTTTAGCTCTTATTAATGTTTTCAGCTATCCTTTAACTTCCTTTTTATCTTTTAAAGAATAAATACAAAATTTTTCAAATAAGGCTCTTCGCTGTTTTGTATGGTTAAAGATAATTGTTTTGTTATAAAGTACTCCGATCAAGTATGAAAACATCAAGCTTGAACGTGATTTTCCAAATCATAGGTGCTCCTAAATTTTAGGTATGCTACTTCAACATTTGGGAGCTAAATATAAGTTACCCACTCAAAATAGCGAAGAGCCAAATTTCTTCCTATTTTATTATTTTTGAGCTGGCGGGTTTGTTTAGTCAACCGGCTTCCAGAAGCTTGATATATGTTCTCATGTCTGCCATGTTCCTGATCCATAATATGGATATTGCAGGTTATGGTTTCAACGGTATGGACACTTTTATGCAAAATTTTGATAATAATTATCGCCAAAGAATTGGCTTAATCATATAAATATAGTCGATGATTTTGAGCAATGAATATTGGGAGAATATCCCAAGCTAGCGCTAATCAAAGACAAATCCATGATAGTTATCGATAATATGGTTAATAACATTGAAAAACAAATATTGAGGGAATATCCCGAGCTAGAGTTGATCAAAACCAAATCCGTGACAGTTACCGATAATATGTGGCGGGTTGCATGGTCTCTCACGCCGCGTTGGCTGTTTGACGAAGTGATTAATGAACTGTTCTCGAGGAATATCTCTTATTTCTTCTGGCTGAATCAGAATGAGATGTTCTTTGTGCCTAGCATGCCGGAAGGTGATGGAATTCGCAAGTATACGTCAGTTTGTCTGGCAAGGAAAATCGGAGCCGATCGCATAGCACAATGTTTTGCGCTCGCGTGTTGGGGCCCTGCATTTGACTTTCAGGCCATAGGAAGGATGATAGAGGATATTACTGCTCTAAAACCTAAGATTGCAGCATTGGATGGTAGATACGGACGAAGTCTTCTACGAACTGTTGTCGGCGATCGATATGCATTTACCCATGCTGTAACGATAGAGCCCGCTTTTCCAACAGAGTATCTCCGGCAGCTTGACAGGCTCGGATATGACGTTTATTATGTCAGTTCTGAACAGGAACAGCTTGACGCTTTGAAAACGCTTGCAGAGGATAAAAATGAGGAGGCGCTAAAAGACACCTGCTATTAATTCTTTTCAATTTATTCACCATACCATTTTAAGAATGATTTATTGAAAACCGCAATGCAGCACCGAAAAACTTGAGAAAAATCTATACCTTTGAAACAGGCCTGGAAATAGGCGTAGAGTGAAATTTACTGGTCATTTGTTAAGGGGAATTTCAATAAACATCAATTCTTGGCGAGTCCTTTATATTTAGTATAGTAAAGAATTTATTGAAAAATTAGAGTTATTAAAATATTCCGTAATAAAATTCTATGAGCAATTCTTATATTTTTAGTATCCAACATTGTAATTTTTTTCTTATTTTGTCAATGTTGGATGTAGTACTTGAAAGCAGTACATATACTATTATTTGATTACTGGAAAACAGGTTCGTCGGTTAAGCGAATAAACCTCTACCATATGGTGTGGGTGATATCTCAGCTTTGCCTTTCGAAGTCCACTGATGCCGAGATCGCTTTCCCGGTTGATATACTCCACCTCGCTGGCAAGAACCAATGCAGTTTCGGCATTGATTGCCTTGTATATTCCTTCATACTCAGGCAGTCCTTTCTCAAAATGGATTAGAGCCGTATCAGTATTGAGGCGCTCAAAAAGGGAGATGGCACCTACCTGTGAACCAACCCTTATCAAAAGACCTCTCAGGGGTAACTCGGTTAAGTGTTCGAGCGCGTAAGAAATGGCCTCTATCTCGTGGGCAAGAATGAAATTCTCATCGCACTTTTTGCATTTACACCACTTTACCAGGAACTCCATTATCTCTTCTCGGTTTTCTGGGGTTATCGGTTCGACCGTATACCGGTAATTTTTTTGGAATTTATTGATCTGACTGCGGATTTTGAGATATTTCTTTCCAGGAAGTTCAGCAAGGTCGATACCCCGGTACACATACTCAAAATGGTTAAGATCCGGAACCAGCATAAGGTCAGGGTCGATTTCCTTCATCCATTTTGCAGTCTCAGGATCGATGAGCATTAGGGGCTTATTATTGTCGCTCATATCCAGCGCTAGCTGTATCACCTCTCCCATAAGTTCAGGATCACGGGGGCCTATAGGTGGATGTAACCGTGTCACTCCAGCAGCAGTGCACTCAAGAATCACGTTTTTTTTCACGTATGCGTACCGGTAATGCATAAAATGGTTCCAGCAGACCATGCTCGTGAAAGTGTTATCGCTATGGGTTTGAGGGTAGAGTGTATAATGGCACTCGAAAAAAGCCCGATCTGCAAGTGTGACCGGTTTGAAATCTTTTTTATCAAGCATTTTAAACAAGACTTTTTTACTTCATACTTATTGCTTTATAATTATTTTTATTGAAACTCTCAGGCTAGTAAAATTATATACATTAAGAGTGGGATTCAAAATAAACTCAGTCTCATACATTCAATTTCATACACTCAGTTTAATATATTCAGTTTCATTAAATCTATGAAATTATCTAGATCTATCAGTTTAATAAAGGAATCGGAAAATGTCAGAACCTGAAATGAAACTTACAGAAGATAAAATAAAGCCTGTAGAGGACGAAGTAAAATCTGGGTTGAAAATCCGCGCCGCAGAAATTGAAGATGTTCCCTTGATTCTTGAGTTTGTCAAAGGCATTGCCAGGTTTGAGAACCTTTCCCACCTTGTAATGGCGACGGAAGAAAATCTGGCTGAGGGCATATTCGGAAAAAGGCCCTATGCCGAGGTTTTCTTTGCCGAGCTGGGCGGGATTCCTGCCGGGTTTACTGTTTTTTTCCACAATTTCTCTACTTTTGTAGGAAAGCCGGGACTCTATATCGAAGACATTTTCGTAAAACCCGAGTTTCGGGGAAAAGGGATTGGGAAAGCAATGTTTCTCCATTGCGTAAAGCTTGCAAAAGAAAGAAACTGCGGGAGAATGGAATGGGCAGTCCTTGACTGGAACCCTGCCAGGAAATTCTACGAACACCTTGGAGGAAGTCCTGTAAATGGGTGGAACATCTACCGTATGAATGAGGAAAAATTTGAAAATGCGCTTGAAAAATGAATTTGAGATAAAACTCTCAACAGGACTAAAATCTGGTTTCAGGCGTGGTTTCGATGTCTGAACCATGTCTTTACGTTGGGACTGAGTATTTATGTTGAAACTAAGTTTTTAGGTTGGACTGAGTATTTATGTTGAAACTAAGTTTTTAGGTTGAACTAAGTTTTTGATTTGAATATAGATTTTCTTGTGGGGTTTAAGTTTCACGTTACATCTTCCTGTTGAACAAAAGAATGGTGTTCAAGGCGTTCAATTCTCTTTTCAAGGTTTTCTATTTGCTGAAAAATCTCTTCTGAGGCTTTTCCGCCTTCTCCCTGCTCAGCACCTGATTTTTCTTCTCCGGCTTTCTCGGCAAGTTTTTGGGCAAGCTGCATAAACTTGTCCAGTTTCATAACCGGAAAAGTCTCGAACCTGCACAACCCCATGAAAGGAAAGGCAGAAGACGCATACGTTTTTTCGTCGTCAGTTTCGTAAATTATAAACGTGCGGTAACCTGTGAGGTCAGTCCACTCATCTATTATTTTAATACCCTTCGGGTATTCGTAATTCGCATATAGTTCCGCAACTTTCAAGGAGTCTTTCGGCTCCCAGGTTATTATATCCATCAGTAACATTCCCTCGTACCCCCAATATCAAAATATGGTTTGATTCCGTTTAATCGAAATCCTGTTGTTCTACCAGACTCGTATCAGCTTCAAAAATACATTTGTCAAAGTTAAGTATTGTTTCTCTTCAAACGGGCATATACTTTTAGGAACAAGTGTTCAGCAAAACAAGTCTGAAAAAGGTTTTTTATTTGTTTGAGTTAAAACTCAAGCTGTCTCTGGTTAAAATATCAACAAATTTTACAGTCTGTGCCTGAAAGAGCCGGAGTAGAATTTTAAAAAACTAAAACCTAAAAATACCATTTTTTCTGGCTAAAAACTTACTTTCTTAAAATCTGAACGTAATTTTCTATATACACATCTTTGGGTACTGACCTTATTGCAATGTATAAAAGTACAGGGACAATTATCATGTCATCAAGATAACCAATTACAGGGATGAAATCCGGTATTAAATCAATTGGTGATAATGCATAACCTATGGCGATCCATAATAATATTTTTGCAGTTTTGGGAGTTCGAGGATCTTTATATATAAGCTTACATAGTTCTATGTACTTTTTTGCATTATTCTTTATTTCTTTTAGCTTCAGCATAACAACATAAATACAGAACTGATTGTTTATAAATAATTATCTCTATTATTTAAAATATGTATTCAGTAATCTGAAAAAGTTATACTCTTATTAATGAATAATCAAATAAAAACGAACAAAGCGAGGCACGAGTATTAAGTGAGAACTCTACAACCTGGAAGTAGATACATTTTGAGGAAAAGCTATATTTTGAGACTAAGGAATGTCAGGGATTTTACCTAAATTTTCTTGCATTCCTATATATTTTCCAATTACCAATCTTATCTTTAAGATAAGAAAACATAGTTTTAGGAGGCGAAATACAGTAAATAGTTAGTTTACAAATAAATTATTGATCCATGCCGGAAATTGTGGGGTTCCTGGTAATTGGATACATTTTTTCTCTTAGCTACTATTTTAAAATTAAATAATCTTTGTTCTCAAATTACTCATTATACTAATTACTCATTATACTAAGGCTCGAACTTTATGAACTTATATATTATTTTAAAAATACTTCAACTTTTCTATTTAGTAACAAATAAGAAAATTTTTCACAGATGTCTGCTATTAATTTCATGAGTTATATGAACAAAAAATATTTACAGCTTGTAATGTTAAGTTCATTAGGCTTGCTTATGATCGCAAACATCGCCGCCGCAGGCACCTATCTAAACTGGTGTGGTAAAGAGTGGTGGGTAAGAAGTGGAACTGGTAATCCCGGTGGTAACTATTGGAACAATTCAGGCAACAGTGTTTGGGTTGATGAAAACCAGAAACTACACCTGACAATCCAGAAAGTCGGAGGTACGTGGTATTCAACAGAGGTCGATACAACATCTGCTGACTATACTTACGGCGTATACACGTGGAAGGTCTCATCACCAATAATGAATCTCGATCCGAACATCGTAGCTGCTATGTTCTTCCGCCATAATGATACTAATGAGATAGATATTGAAGCTACTAAGTGGGGCTGGGTATACAGTGATAGACTTAGTTATAGTGTCCAGCCAAACGCATACCAGAGTTCGATAACTTATGACTCTCCTTACCAGTACGCTACAAACGTGACATATATGTTCGACTGGGAGCCAACGTATGTCCACTTCACCGCAAAGCTATCTAACGGAACTGTCATATCCGATTGGAACTGTACGGACCGGACAAGCATTCCACACGTAGAAGGCGGAGTTGCGATGCAGATGTGGCTTATGAATCACCTGGCGCCGAAAAATGGACAGAATGCAGAGATGGTTTTATCTGACTTTAGTTACGTACCATCTTAACTGAGGCGAAAGCCTCTTTTCTTTCTTATTTAAATAGAATAACAAGAACCTCTTTTTCACTTACAAGTGTCCGTTTGCTTTTTTGTTTGAAGAATACTTGTGAATCTATCTGGTATTGTAAGGCCAAGTCTGATTTTTGATATGCTCTCAGGAGTTGCCTTAAAACTCAAGTTGTTTCCACAACTGTATAATGGGTAATTTAGTTTTAAACTCAGATCTAATGAATAATTTAGTTTTAAATTCAGACCTTAAACTTTTCCAAAATAAAGTACATATTGACCTTAGGTTTTCTCATGTGAGTTAATTATTCGATATATATCAAATACAATAGGCATTATGGTTTGAATTTATAATTGGCATTTAAAGGTCTAATGCTACTGTTTTTCAGTCCAAATGAATAAACCTTATCCCGGGTATAGGATCAAGTTTAATTTTAAGATAGATTCTCAGTAAATAATTCATTAAATTGTTATACATAAAATAAGCGGATTTTTCTGGTTAATAAGTTACTATAAATGCCATAAATTAGTTTTCAGGAGACATTTTTCGATATTGCCATGTAACAATTAAAAGCTCTCTTCAATAAAATTCAAGATTTTTGTATTTTTAATTATACAGAACTGCAATTTTTCTCCACTATACAGCAGTATTCTGCTAATTATATATACTTGAAGTAAATTTGTTCCGCTATATCCTGCCAATTAATTGAAAAATGAGGTCATAATAACCTAAATGATATAATTTTAATCTCATTTTTTATTATTATGGTGATTATAATTTTACTTGAAATTTATTAGCAGTAAGTGATTAGGGGGAATTGCGAAATGACAACCGTTCTGCCTACACGGAACAATGTCATCGCGTTTGTGCCAGCTCATAATGAGGCTGATATAATCCGTTCGACTATTGAATCCATTCTTAATCAAACAGTCAAAGTGGATATTGTTGTAATAAGTGATAACAGTACAGATGATACGGTTAGTATAGTAAGAAGTATAGCTGCCATTGATAACCGCGTAAGTTTAATAGAAACTGTTGGAAATAAATTTAAAAAATCTGGGGCACTTAATACCGCCTATAAAAATACCGATCTGAACTCATATGACTACGTATTATCAGTCGACGGTGATACAATCCTGGCTCCTGATCTTGTTGAGCAGGCATTAACAGAATTCCAGCTAGATCCTTTACTTGGTGCAGTGTGTTCTCGTGCAGGTGTAGTTAAACAGACAACTAACGGGTTTTTTGAAAAGCTGGTATATCACTGGCAATATGTCGAATATGCAGAATTTGACAGAAGCCGGGTTAGTCAGGATAGGGGAATTAAAGTCGCTCACGGGATGTGTACGGTATATAAGGTAGAAGCAATAAAAGCAGTTATGGAAAGACGTATAGCTACCGGAAAACTTGACTGCACTTTATATGATATTCATAACATTACTGAGGACTATGAGTTGACAGTAACTCTAAAAGAACTTGGTTACCACACAGCTGCAGGTTTTGGAATGCATGCCTGGACAGATGTCCCGTTAAAGCTAAGAGAGTTATGGAAACAAAGGGTCCGCTGGCTTCGCGGCGGGCTTGATACACTGTGGGAGCACGGATGGAATAAAAGCACCAGAAAAGACATCCTGAACGCCGGACTCTTCTGGATTATGTTGTCTTTCCAGGTTGTTCTGCTGTATTATGCTTTATATGACATGGTCAGGGGTGTTTATCTTCCAAATCGGATGTTTTTGATTGTAATGGGTATAATGTACGTTGACTGTGTTTATACACTGCGATATGTGCAGAATCCCAGTATTTGGGACTATCTCGTAAGGATGACATTTATTCCTCAATTATTCTATGCATGGTTCACAATTGCTCAGCTAATCTATGCATACTACTTATTCCTCTTCAAGCCTAACCAAGAGTGGTAATTCAAAAGTGGTAATATGTCATTGATGCAATACCTGCATACACTTTTCACTTCTTACACAATTAATCTCTTCAATAGCTGGCATATAATATTGCCTCGTGACCTGCATTTGATTTTCACTTATTACGTGTTTAATCAGTTAGGTAAATGGAGTGTGTTACTGCCGCGATACCTGCAAACGTTTGTCTCAGTAGTGGTTTCGGCTGATGTTACTTTAAAATTGTCAAAAGACATATACAAAACAAACGTTTTACAGAAGAATCGAAAAGGATTGTTAAAATTAAACTGGACAATTCCTGTATGGACTCGTGAAAAGACACATCCTGAATTTGATAAATACAGTATGTTTCCTGGCGAATTCGGCATAAGTAAATACATTACCGCGAGAAGACACGTAGAGACAACGCTACGTAGGAGTAAACAGTGCATTAAGCTGAGATTGAAAAATATCTGTTCGCCTGATTGGGAAATGGCTAACCTGGAGCTTGTTGATATCATTGATATTCGGAAGGTTGAGTACCTCATGAGTGATTTCTATCAGCATGTCCCTATCTCCCTGGGGCTGAATGACCTCAAAGGCAATGTCCTGGTAGGTGTCGGATGGCAGGATGTCTGTACTAAATTTCATAGAGTTTGTCCTGAAACCCGCAAGTACTGTGTAGAGTGCAACATAAAACTCTCCAAAGCCTCTCTCCCTGGAGAGTTTAAGATTTACAGGTGCAAAAACAATATGTGGGACATGGCTGCTCCAATTATGATAGATGACCGACACATTGGCGATATTTACGCAGGACAGTTCTTTTTTGAGGATGAGCCTGTGGATTATAACTTTTTTCGTTCTCAGGCAAGGAAACAAGGCTTCAATGAGGAAGAATATATAGCAGCGCTTGAAAAGGTTCCGCGGTTGAGCAGGGAAGCTCTGGATAAAGCTATTGACTTCTTGTTGACGTTTGATAAAGTACTCAATTATAAATACAATAGAAAAATTAACAGAAACTCCATGGCATTCCAGATTCCCAGATATTCTTTCAAAAACCAGATTCTTATAAGTGAGTTTAATGAAGACGATTAATACAGCGTTAGTAACATCATAGTTTTACCGCTGTTTACTTTTTAGTTTTATCTGTTGTAAAACTATGTTGTATTAACTGCAATACTTGTGGTACGTTTTTTTGGAATCTGCATAAGACTATTTTAAATTTAACTATTATAATCTTATTTTCGGATTTAACTATTATATTGATCTCATTTTCGGATACAACTATTATATTGATCCACATACCTGTGGCTAAATGTCAGCTAATTGCAACGCACAATGTTTTAATGTATACAATAATCTGCCTTATACTACCAGGAGTTTTAATATACGATAACCTCAACTCACTCAGCATAGATACAAACAAAGAGAGTTTCGATAAACCTCCAATATCAAGAATATTACTTATATACCATTTATAAGCAACCAGCCACAAACTGAGGTTAATCGAAACTCTCCAAAGTATATACGAGAAGGTAGTAATTTATCCTAAATAGTTATAAAGAAGGATTTTAGTGGCTTAAAAGCTACTTTATAATTCAATCGTTAGTTAATGTGAAGTTACTGATTATAAGTTCAATCTTTTTTCCATCAGATGGAGGGGCCAGTAACCACAAATTCATTATGACATTTTCAGGCTCTTGCGGGATTGCAGAAACATTTGTATTATTATAGTCTGCTATAACTGTTCCGTCTGCCTGCATGGACGTGAATCTCACATAAGTTGGTTTCCATTCAATTCTATAAGTTATATTTGTGCAGATGATGCTCGATGGAACCGTGTACCCTTTACTATTTCCTTCAATTTTAGAAGGTTCTATATTATACCAAAGTTGATCTCCATTAGTTTTGCCCCATCTTGAGTTTATAATATTTAACTCGTGAGAATCATCTAAATAAGTACAGAGTCCTATAACACTATTTTCGTCAAAAGTGAAAATAGGTGAAGCTACAGTCCATGTGAAAGTACCATAACGATATCGATCCTGGCTACTTAACATTGTACTTTCCCATTTGCCGTTATTATTTACAGTTGTTAAGTGCAACCTATCTTGACCATCTATCCATGCACCTGTATTATTCCAGTAATTATTACCAGGATTTGCGTAACCGGATGTCAAATCCCAACTTTGTCCTTTCCAGTTAAGTAGTTGATGTGAAGGGTATGTGTTTACTCCTGATGGAAGAGCCAAAATCGATACAATCAACAGAACAAACAGGCACATTAAATATTTGACCGTTTTCATTTTACCCTCTGACATATTTTGATAAACTATTTCAAAATTAGCTCTTCATTTTTAGAGCGGGTAACTTATAGTTGCCTTTTTTTAGTTTCAATACTTTGTTTTCTCGAGTTCGGTACTTCCATGATAACTTTCTTCTAAACATGGACTTCTTTCTTCCAAATGTATATTTCTTTCCTCTAAATATATACTTACATTTTCTAAATATGTATATAATTCTTCTAAATATGTATTTTATCTTCTAAATATCGCCTATTTTCTCCTAAACGTGAACTTTAAGACATAATATTTGAAACGTCTGTTGTGGAAAATAAAGTTCATATTCGGCATTTACTTCTTTTACGTGAGTCTTCCAAATTGAAAAGCAATCTTCAACTCAAACTAAGTGTAAGTCCTCAAAATGAACTGATGTCTAAAAATATCCCCTGATCACTGGTATTTTGTATCAGCTGTACTAACTTGCATGCAGAGTTAACAAGGAAATATTTAATAATTATAATTATGTATCTAGCATTAATATTTTTGTCTGAATAATAAAAATATAACGGGTAGTTTATATGATAATTAATAAAAAATTTTGTTCAATAGTTTTATCAATAGTTTTTCTTTTTGTTTAATCTTTATTTCATCTATGGTACTGGTAACTCCAGTACAAAACACAAAACAATAATTAAGCGATATTTATGTCATCCAATGAAACTATCATTCGCGACTCAAATTTCGAACTGCTAAGGATTATTTTAATCTCAATGATTATATGTCTCCATTATTTTAAGTATGGAGGAGCGCTTCATACACTGATACCCTCGGATTCGAATTATTGCTTCGCATATGGGCTGGAAAGCCTTTTTATCATCGCAGTAGATTGTTTTATACTTATAACCGGATACTATCAAATTAATGGAAAATTTAAATTCAAAAAAGTAATTGATCTATGGGCGCAGGTTATTTTTTATTCGATAACAATTTCATCAGTATTCTGGTTTACCGAACTTGAATCTGTAAACACTTCTACAATATTGCAAGCTTTTTTCCCGGTAATTACAGGTACATACTGGTTTGTGACGGTTTATATCGTTCTGTACCTTTTTTCTCCATTCATAAACGTAGCTATTCAAAATATAAATAAAAAAGATCATAAGAAATTAATTCTAGTTTCTGCAGTTTTTTTTGTAATCTTACCCTCAATCAATTTTACCTATTTTACTGATGATATAGGGTACAGTCTATATAATTTCTTTTTCCTTTATTGTGTAGGTGCATACATAAAAAAGTATGATTTTCCGGTAAAGAACCTGACTTATTTCTTATTTGGGTATCTTGTTTGTAGTTTTTTAGTATTCTCCGGAGTCACGTTTATTAGAACGTTTTCTGGAACTCCCGAGTACTTCTTTACTGATCCCTGGAACTATAATTTTATTTTTGTAGAATTAGGAGCTTTTTGCCTTTTTATGGTATTCAAAAATATCAAAATTCAATCCCCAACAATAAATTTTATAGCAACATCTGTTTTCGGTACATATCTAATATCAAATCATCCGTTTGTGTTAGATGTGTTGTACTCCGGGATCCTGCATTGTGCTGATTATTACTATAGTTCTCTCTTTGTTCGTCATATGTTGTTTTCAGGACTCAGTGTCCTGGTCTCGTGTTTGATTATCGATTTCTTTAGACAGAAATTATTTTTACTATTAAGTAAGCTCATCCCAAAATCAATGTTATTCTCATTCAGTAAGATTTTCAGGAACATCTTTCGGGATTAAAAATTTGATTAGTTATTCCAAATTTGCGATCCTGAAAACAAATTTTGATTTTTGGAATCTGCTATATTGAAAAATCTTACAAAATGTATGGGAAACTTTTTCCTTCTTTTTTAGGAGTTTTTCCTCATACAGAAACCTTAGAAACCTTAGTAAAGATCGTCACTGGAATCCTCTTTGTTTTCAATACATTTTAAGGCTTCAAGTTTCCTTTGTGCATCTGACATATTGGGATAGAGACGCAGGATTTCATTGAAGGTGTTTATGGCCTCAGTATATCTTCCCATTTTTCCCAGAATAACTCCTCTGTAATTCATGGACTGAACATCGTGAGGTTTTATCCTGAGTAGTCTGTCAAAGGCTCTCAGTGCATCTTCGTACTCTTCTATTTTTGCAAGAGAGATTCCTAGATATTTTAAGGACTGCTCGTGCCAGGGGTTAAGGGCAAGAGCTTCGCCAAATGCCCGGCAGGCAGTTTCATAGAGCTTCTGTTTGAAACAGACAACTCCTACACTATAAATTGCCTTGATGTTTTCAGGGTCTTTTTCCAGTATAAGGTCAAAGGCTTTCAGGGCTTCCCTGTACATTTCAAGCTTGCAGAATGCGATTCCTTTGCAGTTCAGGATGTTGATATTCTCCGGAGAAATATCAAGGATGCGGTCAAAATAATCGATAGATTCCTGAGACCTATCAAGCTTGATAAGAGTCATGGCTGCATTGTACAGGACTTCTTCATTCTTCGGATTGAAAAGGGCAGCTTTTTCAAAGGCTTTCAGGGCTGCCTCCGGGCTTTCGAGTTCCAACAGGCAGAGCCCAAGGTAGTTCAAACTTTCAGGATCTTCTGGTGAAGCTTCCAGCAGTACTCCAAAGGCCTCTGCAGCAGCTTCGTACTCCTCAAGATTGAAAAGCACAAGCCCACTGTAGTATAGGGCTTCTCTATTAGCAGGGTCCTGTTGCAGTATTATATCAAAAGCTTCAAGAGCTTTTTCATATTCCTGAAGCTCCATTCTGGCAATCCCGAGCATATAACAGGCTTCAGTATAATCCGGGAAATCAGGGTCGTACAGGAGTACTCTTTCAAGATCCTGAGCCGCGTCCTCAAAGTTCTGGAGCTTGAAAGTCACCACTGATCGGCTGTAGAGAATGTTTACGTTGTCAGGGTTAAGGATTAGAGCAGAACTGAAAGCCTGGCTTGCTTCCTCATACATATCTAATCTAAGGAGAGATAGTCCTATCTGTTCCCAGGCAGCTTCCAGAGCTGGATCGAGTTCTACGGCCTTTTCAAAAGCTTCAACGGCTTGTTCATCCTGATCAAGCCCTCTTAGAGCAAGCCCTGCTACATACCAGATCTCGGCAGCTTCGGGTTTTACTTCAAGAACTTTCTCAAATGTCTCAATGGCAGCTTCATAACACTCCATGTTGAGCTGGGAAAGCCCCATTTTCATCCAGACATCTTCGATTTCAGCGTCATTTAATTTCTCTTTTAATACAAATTTGTCTGTTAGTCCTGACTTATCTTCTAACCTTAATTTATCCTCTAACTCAAGGTCTTCTTTTGTTTTTTCTCTCTCAATTTCATCCAGGCTTAATTCGTTAACTTCTTCAGGAGATTCCGTTTGATCTCCCAGGACAGCCTGTTCGAAGGACTCCAGGGCTTCAGCATAGTATCCAAGAGAAAATAAAATAAGTCCTCTCCTGTACCAGGCTTTTTCAAAGGCAGGATAAAAGGAAAGAAGTTCTGTAAATATTTCAAGAGCTTCCTCAGGTCTGCGGAGTTCCTGAAGCACAAGCCCTTTGCCGTAGAGGGCCTCTTTTGAAGCCGAGTCATTTGCTGTAAGTTTTCCAAGGGGCAGAAGGGCTTCTTCATACCTTCCAAGCTCTATCAATGAGAATGCAAACTTCTCGAAGAGTTTTTCAAAAGCCTCTGGGTTCTCGAAAGCTGGAATTTCGTCTGCATTTTCTTCTCCTGCCCTTTTTTCATAGTTTTCTTCTTCAAACTCTCCAGTATCCTTAATGTTAAAGTTCTCAGCTTCAAGTTCGAGAAGAGTGTCAACTGTAGAAACCATTTCTTCTGGCTTTCCAAGTTCGAAAAGGGCCAGGGCTTTTTTGTACAGAATTTCGAGATCCACTGCCCCGGAACTAAGGATAACATCAAAGACTTCCACTGCTTTTTCATATTCTCTGTTTTCAAAGTGGGAGATTCCTGTATAATAAAGAATTTCGGGCTGCTGGCAGCCAAGGTCAAGAGCGTTTTCAAAGGATTTTGAGGCTTCTTCAAAGTTCCCGAGCCTGAAGAAAGCAATACCTCTGTAGTAATATAGATTTTCTTTTTTCGGGCAATATTCCAGCGCCGTTTTAAATGCTTCAATGGCCTCCGGATATTCCTCAAGCTCGAAATGAGTATAAGCTTTTTGCTCAAGGGCATAAGTACAGTCAGGTTTCAATTTAAGGACAGAGTCATACATAGTCAAAGCTCTATTTACTTCTCCAAGCGCTTTTAAAGCAACTCCTTTCCTGAAAAGGATAGTTTTTCGCTCCGGATTTTCCCGTAAAACCTGATCAAAGAGTCCAAGGGCTTCTTCATAAAATCCCTGCTTGAAGCAAGCTGTGCTCAGGTGTGCAAGAGCTTCAGTATCGGATGGATTTCTTTTGAGGACTTCCCTGAAACCTGAAGCCGATTCTTCATATTTCCCCAATCGCAGTAAAGCCAGGCTTCTCATGTAAAGGGCATCAAAGTTTTCAGAATTTGTTTTAAGTACAGCTTCAAAAACTCTTATAGCTTCCTCAAAGTTCCCAAGTTCGAGACAGGAAACCCCCAACTGATAACAGGTATCCCGATAAGCATGGTCAAGCTCAAGGACATTCTCAAAGTCTTTTATCGCTTCCTCATGCTGCTTCAGCTTTGAATGGGATATTCCTTTCAAATACCAGGCCTCTACAAACAGGAGATTCTCTTCGGTAAGTCTTGAGAATACCTCCAATGCTTTTTCGTAATCTTCCAACCTGATAAGTGCAAGCCCTTTCCAGTAGAACGCAGAGAACTTTTCTTCAGAGTTTTTTTGTTCAAATGAGTTTTTTTCAGAGATATTTCTTTCAAAGGTATTTCTTTCAGAGATGTTTTTTTCAGAGATATTTTTTTCAGATAATTTTTGTTCAGGGCAGTATACAAAAGAGTCTTTATCTGAGCCTTCACTTACTTCTTCAAAAAGAGAAAGGGCTTTATCGTACTCTCCGGATTCAAAACTGGCAATCCCCAACTCAAATTTTACTTCTTTATTGTCAGGGTCAAGTTCCAGTACTCTGGAGAGGGTTTCAGCTCCGGATTTATAATTCTTTAACTGCAGGAAGCAAATAGCTTTTTTATGAAGTGCAGAAAAGCTCTCCCGGTTTCTTTCAAGTACAGCATCAAAAGCTTCAATGGCAGCTTTGTATTGTTCGGTTTCAAACAGACAGATGGCTCTGTACTCGAGGGCTTCTTGCATTTCTGGATTAAGGCGAACTGCAGACTCAAAGGCATATACTGCTTCCTCTAACATATTTATCCTGTAAAGGCTAAAGCCTTTGTAATACCAGAGAATATCGGAATCCGGCTTTTCTTCAAGAGCACTCTCAAAGGTTTCCAGGGCAGGAAGGTACCTTTCAAGCTGCATTTGCGCAAATCCTTTGTAAGTACGGGCGTCCTCATAGTTAGAATTCTCGTCCTTGTAATCAGGACTCTCTATCTCATCGTATTTGGGGTTATTTATATCATCAGGATTGAGATTTCTTTCATCAGGATTGAGATTTTTTATCTCATTATAGTCAGAATTATTTACTTCTCTATAATCTAGATTTTTTGCAATCACTTCATCAAAAGCTCTTATAGCCTCTTCAAAACGTTCCAGTTTTATCAGGGAAAGCCCTTTTCTATACCAGGCTTCCCTGGACTCTGGATTCTCACTGAGTACCTGATCAAAAGCCTGAAGTGCAGTCTCATACTTTCCAATTTTCATTGCAAATTTCCCTTTCCTGAAATAGATTTCCTGATCTTCGGGACTTTTAGCAGCTAGTCTTTCAAAGGTTTCCAGGGCTTCTTCCTGCTTTCCGAGCTCAACCTGAGTAGCTGCAAGGCTATATAACAAATCGGGATAATCCGGATTAAGAGACAGGACTTTGTCAAAGCATTCCAGGGCAGTTTTCATTCTTCCTAGCTTTAGCAGAGCCGTTCCTCTGTTGTAAATGGAATCAAGGTCTTCAGGGTTAATTTTAAGAACTTCATCAAAGGCTTCACTGGCTTTTTCATATTTGTCGGCAGCCAGTAACATTAGTCCTTTATTTCTCCAGGCGTCTTCAAAGTCAGGATTGAGGCTCACAGCTTTTCCAAAAGCCTCAAGAGCTTCTTCTGTTTTTCCAAGCTTTCCGAGTACTATTCCTTTATTATTCCAGCCTTTCTCAAGATATGGGTTCAACTGCAGACCTTCTTCAAAGGCTTCAAGAGATTCTTCATAACGTTCCAAAGAATAGAGTGCAAAGCCCTTATTCATCCAGCAGGCTTCATTATCGGGCTTGAGTTCAGCAACTTTCTCAAGAGCTTTCAGGGAAGGCTCGAATTTTCCACTGTCAAGGAGAATTAATCCTTTCTGGAGCCAGAGCTTGTGGTTTTCGGGTTCTTTTTCAAGGCTCCGTGTAAGAGATTCAAGAGCCTCTTCGGTACGACCTAACTTGATCAGCATAGTGCCCCTGAACTTTTGGGCCTTAACAAGTTCTGGGTTCTGTTCAAGCATGAAATCGAAGGCTTCGAGGGCTTTTTCATATTTTCCTTCCATGGCAAGAAAACGTCCCTGCTGGTACAGGGCGTCTCTATATGAAGGGTCCAGTTCGGCAGTTCTTGAAAACGACTGTGCAGCCTCCCCAAAACGCTGCAGTTTCGCAAGAGCAAGAGCTCTGTTATACCAAATTTCCTTCATATCAGGATATATTTCAAGTACAGAGTCAAAGGCTTCAAGGGCTTCTTCATAAACCTCAAGCTTCATCAGAGCAAGGCATTTGTAATTCCATGCCTCGTAATATGTGGGGTCCAGCCTGATTGCCTCTTCGAAAGCTTTTATGGCATCATTGAGCCTGAGCAGCTGGATAAGAGCAAGACCTTTCTTGAGCCAGATTTCTTTATTTCCCGGATTTATTTTCAAGATTTTCGAAAAAGTTTTCTCGGCATCTTCGTAACGGGAAAGTTCATTTAAAAGAATACCCTTTTGATAGAGAGCAGTCTCGCTGACAGGAAATTTCCTTAAAAATGCATCAACGCATTCCAGGGCTTCTTCACTCTTTCCAAGCTTTATCAGCAAAGAGTACTTTTGTTTCCAGGCCTCTTTATATCTGGAATTTTCCCGAATCAGAACATCAAAGCATTCCAGCGCTTCTCCATACTTCTCAAGCTTTGCAAGAACCAGGCCTTTTGCATAGCAAGCGTCTGTATTTTTCGGGTTGATCTTAAGTGCGTGTTCAAAACATTCCAGGGCTTCTTCGTAACTTCTGGCTTTTGCAGTTACAGTGCCTCGGGCATACCAGGCTATTCCGCATTCCGGCTCAAGTTCAAGTGCTTTCTCAAAACAAAGAATTGAAGCCTCAGTTTTTTCCAGTTCGGCAAGCGCTATTCCTTTATGGTACCATATTTTTGTACTGTCAGGATTTATTTCAAGTGCGTTGTCATAAGCTTCTAGAGCTGCTTCAAACTTTTCAAGAGTGGCCAGGGCGATTCCTTTTTTGTAGAGAGCATCGAAATTTTCGGGCTCAAAGTGCAGGATCTGGTCAAAGGAGTCGAGGGCATCTTCTGGTTTTTTTATTTTTAGCAGGGCAAGTCCTCTATTAAAAAGAGCTCCTATGTGACCTGGATTTTTGTCTACAATCTTGTTGAAAACATTAATTGATTTTTCGTACCTTTTTTGTTTAATCAGGCCAAGTCCTCTTTGAAAAGCTTCATCGTGATTGATAACCAACTCCTCCGATCTTTTTTCTAATCCTGTTCCTATATTCCTGATTCGATTTCTGCACTTTCCTGACTTTGTTTCTGCACTTTCTTGACTCTATTTTAGCACTTTTTGATTCTATTCCTGAAAGCCCAAAGATCTGAAACTTGAATATTAGTCTTTTTATCAAACCTTTATAATATTTTGCTCTGTTTTCTCCAACTTCTCATTTTTTATGAGTCTTTCCTCTCACTCGCCACTTAAAACTCTTTTCCAAAGTGGTAACTATTTTTTAGTGTTAATCGCTAAGTTTAGTATACATCCAACTCGAAATCTATTATCATTATTAATTTTTGTTTAGAATCTAATTTCCTAACATTGTATATAAACGATCCTCAATAATTAAGCATGGGGGAATAATTTTTAGTCTATTTTTTAAATATTTTTAAAAAAATATCTCATGGATTCTGCGGACAACTTGTAATATAAATAAACTGTTAATGAAAAATAAATATGCAAACTCTAAATATAATCTAATCGAATCTAAAATTAATTAAAATCTAAATCTAATTAAAATCTAAATCTAATTAAAATCTAAATCTAATTAAAATCTAAATCTAATTAAAATCTAAATCTAATTGAAATCTAAATCTAATTAAAATCTAAATCATTTTTCTAAAATTGAAGTTAAACCTTAATGATTCCTAAAACTGCTTCCTGAAGATGCCTGCATGTTTCTTTGTTGAAACAAACAAGAAAAACTTTTTCAGGCAATTCATTTTCCTGAAGGAACTTAGCTATTTCGGAAACTGCAATTCCTGCAGCTCGTTCTGAAGGCAAGTTATATGCTCCTGTACTTATAC
>Ga0074193_1001449_pt1 | contig 28615 bp, 20 predicted proteins | sample EPASupsiteHSE605_FD_64523 | JGI IMG/M metagenome (GOLD analysis project Ga0074193, IMG submission 64523) | Bioremediated contaminated groundwater from EPA Superfund site, New Mexico - Sample HSE6-05 | ecosystem: Environmental > Aquatic > Deep subsurface > Groundwater > Contaminated ... | reverse complement strand
GAAGGATACTGTCAAAATGAAAATCGAAGCCAAAGTTACAAATGCTGACTTTGCTTTTGACAGCCCTGCGTATTACAAGGTCGAACACGATGAAATAGACCACGTACTATCATATACCCATACCTATGCAGGCCAGGCGCTTCCCGGAGAACTGATAGAAGCTCGAGGCATCGTTGAAGAAGTAGGAGATATCAAGCGGCTTGTTGTGGGCACTTCAAGGGAGCCGAAAGGAGAATGGATAAGGTCTCTTACCTGGCTTGAGAAATGCGGATATCGGTAAAACGATGCGGATACCGATAAAACGATTGGATATCGGTAAAATGATGTGTATATCAGTAAAATGATGTGTATATCGGTAAAAAAGCAAAACATAAGCTTAAGGAATGAAGTTATTCAAGGAATGCAGATTTCTACTTCAGCATCCAGACTAAGGTAAAAAGTTGAAGAGAGGATAGAAAGGAAAATAAAACCTCGAAGAAGGCTTTCAACAAAAAAAATTATATTCCAGCTTTTGTTTTAATTACCTTTTCTATTCCCGGATTATTTATTTCTATTTAATAAGCCATACAAAACCAGTAACTCAACCACTACTAAGTCCAATTTAAACCCTGGAGAGCTTTCTGTCTTTTCTTTTTTAATATCCGAAGCAATGGTCTCCTGTTTATCCTTTTCAGATGTATTCTCCTCGTTCAGGGTCTGATTTTTCCCGATTTTTGACGAAAGAATTTCAACCGACTGAATTATCTTTTCGCTGCATGAGATTGCAAAGGGAGAAAAGCCAGATGTTTCTGCGGTAAAGTAGAAATAAACTCCATCTTCTCTACTCAAGGTTGTAGGTAGTGGGTTCCATACTCCTTCACTGTAGTGGTACAGGGTTACAGTATCTTTACTGACTCCCTGTTCGGTAGTCCAGTCCTTGCTTACTTTGAAATTTATTTGGGCATTCTCAAAATTTTCCTGGTTTGAAAAGCCACTATTTCCAACCCAGATATTTATATTCCTGTAGACAGTTCCAGGTGCAGGTTCCTTAACAATTGAAGATGTATTTTTTAGCATTTCTACAATAGCAGTTATTTTTCCAAAATTCTTTTTCGGATCAAACTCCACAGAGACTATTTCGTTTGTTTCGCCTTTAAAAGTGAAACATGTGTGGACCTCTTTGAAAACCTGTTCACTCGAAATTTCCTTTAGTTCGACATTACTGGTTGATTCAGGAGAGACAGAACCTCCTCCACCTCCTCCATTTCCTCCACTTCCCCCGCTACTTTCCCTACTTTCATAACTGGAAACTCCCTCGGTCACGGTTATATATCCTGCTTTTGTTTGGGTAATATTTCTATACTTATTATTAGTTGCTTTTAAGATTACAGTGTAGGTTCCAGGACTCTCATACGTGTAAACCGGATTCCTTTCGTTTGAGTCAATGTTCCCGTTTCCGTCAAAGTCCCACTTCCAGGAATCAGGGTTGAAGGTGGATAAATCCGTGAACTGGACAATCAGAGGTGCAGGGCCAAGGAGAGGAACTGCGGAAAAGTTGGCTTCAGGTGGTGAAGAAGTAACCGTTACTTCTGAAAATCCTTCTACAGGGACAGCAGAAACAGAATAAGCAGAGATCCTGCCCGAAAGTGTAAAGTTTCCAGGTTCGTAGTTTGAAGGCACAGTCACATTATACACAACTGTCCTTTCTTCCCCTGCTGAAAGGTTCTCAACCCAGATCCATTCCAGAGTGGATGCTTTGAATGTGCTGGTTTCCTGGAATATAGCCCCATTATTTTCCCATTCACTCACCTGCCACCCCTCAGGGAGATTTTCATCGAACGTCAGGGATTCAATATCCTGATCTGTAATTATATGTACAGTTATTGCAAAACTCTCTCCTGAGTTAACCGTTCTGGCAGAAATCTCCCTGTTTGCTTCTATTCCTGCGGCTGAAGCAGGGAAGATTACCCAGGCAAATAAAATAATCAGAACGAAGCCTGAAATAAGGCCTGATAGTTTAATCCAGCTTTTTTTCCTGAAGGCTTTGATGAGATTCATAAGAACGGGTCCTTAATTATTTCAGATTTTACGGGTTACCCGATTTACGGCCATATGATTTGTTTTTGAGCTTGTTTCTTCTCCAATTTCTCTTCTAGCTCATTTTCATATTAGGTATGTGTTTTTCAGATCATTTCAGATACAACGAAATAAACTTTGAAATAATATTAACTATGTACTTCTGTATATTATTTATAACTGTCTTCTATCCTTTTATTTTAAAAATAAAAAGTAGAGCATTTACAGCCTATAACCTTTGAAAAACGTTAAATCGGATAGGCAAGAATGATAAGAAGCTATTCAGATTTTAAAGCCATATCTAAATTCCTGCAAAACTATGTAGAAAAACGAAGAGATAACTTCGGATAAAACTGCAGCTAAAGCTAAATATAAATAAGAAAGTTACCTACACATCTTTTATGAAAATAAATAAAAGTTATATCTGGCTTATTATGGCATCAAGCTTGATTTTAACCGCATCTGCAGCTTTCCTGTATCCTGGTTTTACCTTCCATCCTGATTATACAGTAAGCATAGCTCAAGCAGCTCAAGCAGATAGGTCTGAAACTACAATTAACGGAATAGAATCCAGTTCGAGCATAGTTACCAGAGTACAAACTTCAAATCCTCTGGATATCCTCACCGCAAGTGCTCAGGCAATTGATTCGGGTACCGAAGTTACTGTTTATAATAATAACCTTGCTCTTGTAAAAGAAAAAAGGGAACTCGAACTTGATTCAGGAGTGAATAAAGTTGAATATAAGGATGTTGCTGCTCTTATTGACCCGACATCAGTAATGTTTGAGGATACGAAAAATAAGAATACTGTCGTACTGGAGCAGAACTATGAGTATGATCTCGTGAGCAGCCAGGAGCTCCTGGAGAAATTTCTGGACAAAGAAATTACTGTAACCGAAAAAGAAGGAGGCACATACACAGGGATTCTCATGAATTATAACGAGTACAAAGGTCTGGTACTCAAGTTAAGTGACGGAAAAGTTGTAACTCTTTCCGAAATCTCGAAAGTGGAATTTTCTGACTCTGCCGGATTGCTCACAAAACCTACCCTTATTTGGCAAGTCTACTCACCTGCTGCAGGCAAGAGGGATGTCCTCACTTCCTATCTTACAAATGGGATGAGCTGGAAAGCAAACTATATCGTAAAGACCAGTGCGGATGATAAGAAAGCCGATGTCCAGGGTTGGGTTACTGTTAATAATAAAGCAGGAACAACCTATGAGAATGCCAAACTGAAACTGGTTGCAGGGGACGTTCACCGCGTAACTGTACCGAAGTGGACGCCTGCGAGAGAGCCAGCTGTGGAAGGAGGAGTTGCATATGATGAAGCTGTGGAAAGTGTTGTTGAGGAATCCCTCTTTGAGTATCACCTGTATACACTTCAAAGACCGGCCACTCTCAGGAATAATCAGGTAAAACAACTTTCCCTGCTCTCTGTCAGTTCCGTGCCTGTAGAAAAAGAGCTCATTTTTGATGTCTCAAAAAACAGCGATGTGCAGGTCGCCCTGAGCTTCAACAATTCAAAAGAAAAAGGCCTTGGAATGCCTCTTCCTGCCGGAGTTCTAAGGGTATACAAAACTGACTCCGAAGGTCAGCTTCAATTCCTGGGAGAAGACAGCATAAAGCACACCCCAAAAGACGAAGAGATAAAAGTTGTTGTCGGAAACGCTTTTGATGTAACAGGCAAAAGGACCCAGACTAATTACAATAAGATCAGCTCGAATATCTGGAGAGAGAGTTACGAAACCGAAATCAAAAACCACAAATCCGAGTCCCAGAAAGTAAAAATCGTGGAAAACTTCTACGGCGACTGGGAAATCACAAATACTTCTGACCCATACGAGAAAAAAGATGCATATACTGCTGAATGGAGTATAACCATACCCGCAGAAGGCTCAAAGAAAGTTACTTACACCGTAGAACGCAGTTATTAACTCGGAAAAAAACGACAAATTGCCAAAAGCGGACTTTATAATACCGAAACCTGCAGAAAACTCAATCCAGAATATATAACTATGAAAAAAACGGAAAAACGAAAATATGTATCACAAGACAGCCTCTAAGCTTGTTGAAAGACAATTTACTTACCTAAAACAAGTCAGATTGGCTTAACTGAACATCTTCATCGGAATTCAGCTCTTAATCGCAGCCATTGAGCCGCATGACCAGACAATATTGTTGCCGGGACTTTCGATAAAGTGCTTAAGAAATATAATAAGCACTCAAGTCTTTGTTGTCATATATTTTATCATATTGACTCAATCTGGAGTGGAAAATTTGTCCAAGTACGATATGGGAGGGTATTGATTCATGTCCCACTAATGGTATAGTGTATTCTATAGGCCTTTTTTCCAGGAAAGATCTCCATAAAAAAATACTACCGTGATTGAAACGCATACCTTTACTAAATATAGTTGGATATCGTTTCGAATATGAATTAACTACGAGACTTCCAAAACTGGGATCAGCGATAAAATTTGTTCCAAGTTTAGACAATGTTTTTGCACCGCTTACCTCCTCTAAAGTAAATGTTGTAGATACAGTATTGTTTTTGAGCCACAAAGGACTATCTAAATTTGAAACTGTACTTGCCGACATAAAAAAGGAGAAGGCAATAAAAACAATGGAAATAAAAATAAGTCTGGATCTTCCGCTTTTAAAGTAGGCAGCGAGTTTAAATATAGAGAAACTGGCCAGAATACTTAGAAAAAAATACTCAAAAGAAAACCACCTGGTTGGCAAAATATCCCTCAGTCCAAAGAAAGGAAAACAAAAAGTTATGCCAAGGAGAATTGTTAATGAAAAAACAAACATAAAATTAGTCTTACTTCTATATTTAGATGATAAACAAAAAAGAGACCCAATAATTCCAAAAAACAAAAATAGAAATAAACCAAAGGTATTTGCAAATCTTTCAAGAAACGGGGGTAACATAGCAGATATTATTGAGACTGTTTCAGGCCTATATAAATCTACAGGCCCTGTGACATGATTATAAAATGTAGAAACTGCTACATTAAATAAAGATTCTTTCCCCTTAGAAGAAACAACGATGAACCACCACTGAAGCAATGCTATTACAGAAACAAGAGAAATATTTCTAAACATCGATATTGTATTCTTCTCATATATCAAACTGTAAAAAATAGATCCGAAAAAAAGGCTTAATATTGTAGTTACAAATATAAAAGATGAAACTGCTTGAGTGATTGTCAAAATAAAAATCAAAAATATCGAGAGTGATACGAACTTTGGATTGGGTTTTGGGAAATACGCTTTAATAATAATATAGACAAGTAAATAATATAAAATAATTCCATAAGAAGTTGTTTGAGGAGCAGAGCCCCAGTAAATATTGAAATCGCTAATACTAACCAGCAACATGGTAAATAACCCAACTCTTTCTCCGAAAAAATGTTTTGATGTTAAATATACAAAACTGGATGCAAGAACGAAGGGGATAATTATCGCAAAATTACTGGCATCCTTTAATGAGACATTAGAAATAATGTTCATAACTGCAGTTTGGATATGCATTACAGGAAAATACATTTCTTTATCAAATAACACTCCAATATTTCCTGTTTGAGAAAGCAGATAATTCATCTTAGCCTGTTTCCAAGGATCGGCACCAGGGATAAATCCGGCTAAGTTAAAAATTGAATAATCGATATTAAAAGAAAGTAAAATTATCTTTGAATACTGAATTAGGTAATCAAGCTTATGAGTACTGAAAAATATAGATACTGCAACAGAACCTACACATAAGGAATATATAAAAAAATAACTGAAAGGCCGATATTCTGAGTAGTGTAGTATAATCAATGATAGAGAAAATAATAATAAAAAACTGATATCCAAAACTGTTTTCCATTTTCTAGGTAGATTTTGTTGTGGGTAGATAGGAAATTGTACGTGAGTAATAACAAGGTACAAATAACAACTTAAAGTAAGTGCCATACCTATAGAAAAGATATGAATTGTAGGTGACACTGCGTATAATGAAATAATCACGATACCGAAAACTACTCCAAGTGCCGCCAATAAGCAATCAACCTTATTTAAATTATTAGAAACCATAATTGACACAATTCCATAATCCAGTGATCTTTTTCATTTTTTAGCTTGAAATATTACTTTACGGACAAATCATTCATCAAATAAAATCATTCGAGCTTTGAAACAGCTTGTAAGATTATTCTTTGGATAGGCTTCAGCAGCATACACAAATTCAGAACTTATTAGGTGATCAATAACTAAGGAATGATAAAAATATCACTTCAAGCTCTCAGTTAGAGGATTAATCTATATTTACATTTATAGTTTTCTTAATATAATTCAATTTTAGTACACAATAGTAAATTTGCTTAACCTGTTCCGCTATATTCTCCCTGGAAGAGGCTCGAGTAGTTCGCCTTCTTAAGCGAAGTGAAAAAGTACCGTTCTTCCTAAACTGGAACTCAGGAGGCAAAAAATATTATTACCATTGCCGCAATTAACCCCTAAGATGATTATCGGTGCATTGGGGCCCGAAGGTTCGTACTCGGAGAAAGCTGTACAAATCTGGATTCTGAAACATAGGCTGGATAGTGTAGAAATTCAGTACTTTGCAGATATAGAGGACGCATTTCTGGCTGTAATACAGAAAAAATCCGATCTCTCGATAGTTCCGATAGAAAACTCTATCGAAGGTTCGGTAGGTGTTACTCTCGACTTACTTCATGAGAATGGGGTTGAGATAGTCGGAGAGATTGTTGTAAAAATTGAGCATTGCCTGCTCTCGAAAGGCGGACCTGAAAAGATTAAGGTTATTCTTTCCCATCCTCAGGGACTTGCCCAGTGCAGGCATTTTCTAAAAAAATATTTCCCTGAAGCGGAACTAAGGAGCACGGGCAGCACTTCCCATGCAGCAAGGCTCGCAGGAGAATTTGAAGAGATGGCAGCAATAGCTTCTCCTGAGGCTGCAGAGTGCTACAGGCTAAAGGTTCTCCTTCCAAATATACAGGATAGAAAACAAAACTACACTCGCTTCATTGCTTTACGAGCAGCAGGAAAAAATACTGCTGAGCAGGTTTTTGAGCAGGTTTTATGTGACACAGAAGATAAAACGAATAGGCCTGAAAATTCCAGCCATTCAGCTTTCAAGACCTCCATAATAGTATATCTGGAAAAAGACAGACCAGGAGCATTATACGAAATACTCGGGGCTTTTGCAAAAAATAAGATTAACCTGACAAGAATAGAGTCAAGACCCTCTAAAAAAGAACTTGGAGATTATCACTTCTATATCGATTTTGAAGGTCACATAAGTGATACGATTATAAAAGAGACCTTAAAAGACATAAAAACTAAAACCGATACTCTTAAAATACTGGGTTCTTATCCCGCTTTTAAAGCATAGCAACTGCCTTTCCAAAACACTGAAATTATCCAACTTTAAAAATGTAATCATCCATTAAGGATCGTGTTTATCTCTTTTAAAACTTTAAGTAATTTCTGTGAGACACCAGAACTATCTATACTCAGTTATCATATTACTTAACATTAAAAACGAGTAAAGGCCCAGGTCGAGTTCTGCAAGTTTTGGCAAAAGGACGTGAAGGAGTGCAAATATATACAAAATCGTGAATTTAAAAAGAAAGCTTAACAAAAATTGGATTTTTGTACGAATCCAAAAAAATGCATATTCAGGAACGTGTACTTTTATATACTATCTTTATCTATTCTCTTCCTAGAATATCTTCAGACAGTAGATTTGTATGTTTCGTACAGATTCTTTCTCATAACTACTTACGATCACAGCCTCTTACCAGGCTGCAAAAGGGAGCGAGATGGCTCTGAGTATTGAAGAAATAGTAAACAAACACGAATTGGCTCTAAAAAAGTATAGAGGACTCTATGCCTTTGCAGACCTGTTTGCAACTTATCTTGTTCTCTATATCCTGTTCGTGCTGTTCAATATGCGAGATTTATTTTTAATGTTTAGCATCTTTGAGCCTTATACCGGTGCAAGATACAACATTCTGGGCTTTGGGATTGTTTTTGAAACTCTGGGACTTATTTTTCTGGCTTTTGTCCTCTCCCTTATCTTTACAGCTATCAGGTATTACAGAGCTGAAAAGAAAGATGCGATTGCCCTTATAGAAGAGACGCACCCCGTACTCAAGGAGAGGTTGAGGACTGCCTATGATAACCGCAGTACGGACAATATTATTGTCCGGGACCTGATAGGCGGAGTTATAATCGATTCAAAACCCGTACAGTCCTCGTCCTTTCTTGACAGGAGAAAACTTGCAAAAGACCTGTTTGTAATAGTTTTTGCAGTTTCCGTTCTCGCATATGTTGCCGGAACCGGATACCAGACGACTCTCAGCCCCACTGACCTTAACGGAGTAATCGATAAGCTTCCCTTAGTTTCTAATTCGAACTCTGAACTTTATCCTGTGGATGAAAATGGAGGAACTTCGAATAACACCAGCCAGGAAGAAATTTTTGGGAAGCCAGCCGTTGTTGTGGTGGAAGGCAAAGAGGTTGACCTGAAGATTCCTCCGGGTACAGGTCAGGGCTTTACAAGCCAGGAAACGGGAGAGCAGACGAACGAGTCATTTACCCAATCAGGCCTGGTAAACCCTGAAGCGGCAGCTTCCCAGGCTTATTACGATAATTTACCGGAAGGATACAGGAACGTTATCCAGAGTTACTTTGAGGGACTTGCAGAAGAATAATTGGAAAAATTTATTTAAAGTGGATTTATTTAAACTCAGGTTAATCGAATGTTGTCTAACAATAATTTTTGAATGACAAACAGTATACTTGAGATACACTGCTCTGGAAATATACTCTGCAGGAGCAGGTAAGATCCAGAAAAATCAGGCTTTTCGAGCCTCTAAAAACAGAAACTTAAAGGGTGAAGCGGATATGAATGAGACTAATATCGATTCTGGTCAGGCTGCTACAACTTACCAGAACGCAGGCCGGATTTTCAAAAACTTTTTTGAAGACATTGGAAATGTTGTGGTGGGTCAGAATAAAGTAGTAGAGCAAATTGTGATTGCAATACTCTGTGAAGGTCATGCCCTCGTTGAGAGCAACCCGGGGCTTGGAAAAACGCTTATGATCTCCACGGTGTCAAAGGCAATGAACCTTAAATTCAGCAGGATCCAGTGTACTCCTGACCTCATGCCCTCTGATATTACAGGGACAAACGTTATTGAAGAAAAAGACAACAAAAAAGAATTCAGATTCCAGCCAGGGCCGGTTTTTGCAAACGTTGTCCTTGCGGATGAGATTAACAGGGCATCCCCTAAGACCCAATCAGCCATGCTTGAAGCTATGCAGGAAAAACAGGTAACAGTCGGAAACGATACCTTCATGCTGGATCGTCCCTTTTTCATTCTTGCCACCCAGAACCCCATCGAAATGGAAGGCACATATCCTCTGCCTGAAGCCCAGCTCGACCGTTTTCTCTTAAAAGTCCTTGTAGATTATCCTTCCTATGAAGAAGAAATGGAGATAATAAACCGCTATACGAAATCCGAAGTCCCGAATGTTTCCAGGGGTCTTGACAAGTCTACACTACTCGATTTGCAGAAACTCACCAGGCAGGTCCCGATCTCAGAGGAACTCAAGCAGCGCGTCCTTTCTATTGTAGGTATGACAAGAAAAGACAAAGAGCATATCGAGTACGGGGCTTCTCCACGGGCATCTATCGGACTTATCCTTGCCGCAAAAGCCAAAGCCCTCATAGAAGGCAGGAACTTTGTAAGCAAAGAGGATATCGATTATATGGCATATCCGGTTCTCCGCCACAGGCTTATCCTTACCTTCGAAGCCGAAAGAAGCGGGATGACCCCTGATCAGGCTATTGAGGAAATTATCCGAAAGCTCAAATAAAACCTGAGCCTGGGATTGTCAGGTCAGGAAAAGAACTGTAGAATAAGCTAAAATAACCCTGAAGGGTTTCCCGGACCCGGAACAAACCGGGCTTTTATTGACGATCCAGAATGACTCGCACAAAACAAAATATTGAAACGGATTTTTTCAGGCAGCTTGACCGCTTTACTTTCTCTGTCCGAAAAAGGGTATCTACCGTTTACGCAGGAAACCGACCTTCAACCCGAAGTGGACACGGAATAGATACCATTGGATTCAGAGAATATGATCTTAACGACAGTCTGAAAGATATCGACTGGAAAGCCTATGCGAGGACTGAAAAACTGTATGTACGGCAGTTTGAGGAAGAGAAAACCCTTACCACCCATATCCTTCTGGACGCCAGCAAAAGTATGGATTACCCTGAAAAAGGGACTTCGAAATTTGAATACGCTGCCATGCTCGCGGCAGGCTATGCCTACATGGTAACAAAATATAACGATAGGTTTGCAATCTCAACCTTTACACAGGAAATAGATATAAATAAACCCAGTCGTGGACGAAAAAACCTTTTGCGAACAATCGACAGGCTGACAGAGCTTGAACTATCCGGAAGTACTTCTATCGGGGAAGCTGTCATAAAATATAGTAGGGAAATCAAGTCCAGATCTCTTGTAATCCTTATTTCGGACTTTCTTCAGGAACCCGAGGCAATAGAAACTGCAGTTTCCAGGTTATCTGATCACGACCTGATTTTGATCCAGGTGCTGGACACCACGGAAAAAGTGCTCCCTCTCCAGGGCAACAGCAAGCTTATAGACCTTGAAACCGGAGAAGAAATAAGGACTTATGTTAGTGAAAAGTTTAAAGAACGCTATATTAAAAAACTTGATGACCACAGCGCAATAATTAAAAAAGCTTGTATGAGGGTAGGAGCTGAATTCTATACTTTTACAACCGACACCCCTATCTTCGATGCTTTTTACTATACCATCAGGAGAAGGAGACACTAAAAATGCCTTTTGAAAATCCCCTTGCTCTTGCCGCTCTCCTGAGTTTAATACCACTTATTATTATCTACATGCTCCGTCCCAGGCCGACGGTACTTGCAATTCCCTCACTTATGTTTGTCCTTAAACTTGAGAGGGAAAGGAAACGTGTTTATGCTTCACTAACCAAAATTGTGCGAGACCCGCTCTTCCTGATCCAACTCCTGATGCTGATCCTTCTTTCCATTGGCGCAGCAGGCTATTACTATACTTCACAGGAACCGCTGAGTGGAGAGCATACAGTGCTTGTCCTTGATACCTCTGCAAGTATGCAGGTTGATTCTCGCTTTGATGATGCTGTTAAGATTGCGGATGGCTATGTGAGCAAGAAAAACAGCATAATCCTGGCTTCGGATACGCCTCTTCTTGCTCTTGACGGAGGAGATGCATCCTCTGCAAAGGATATTCTCAATAAGGTTAAGCCAGGAGCAGGTACTGCCGACCTGTCTGCAGCAATTACTACAGGTATGCGGTCTCTTTCCACAGAAGGAGGAAGGATTATCGTTATTTCGGACTTCACTAACTATAAAGGTGATGATCCGGTTGCTTCCAAGAACCTGGCTGAATCTTACGGAATTTCAGTCAATTTCGTAAAAGTGGGGAGTCCTGCCAATAATATAGGAATCATTAACGGTTGGATCGAGGCTACAGACGGAAAATATGGCTATACAGGTGTAATCAAGAACTACAAAGACCATAGCGAGAGCGTTAAAATCGAAACAGGCAGAGGAACTTCAGGAAATTCCTCAACGTCCTTCTCTCTTGATGTTCCTGCTGGTGGGACAAAACAGTTTACTCTAGAAAATCTTGGGCCAGGCATTACAACAGTCCATCTCGATGTTAAAGACAGCCTGCCTGTTGACAATAAAGCCTATATTTCCATTCCTGAGACTTCAAACCAGCGCATACTCTATGTTACTGATAACGGGAAACTACCTTCGAAAACTGCACTCTCCCTGCTTCCTAACAGTAACCTGACAGCCTCAAAATCCGTACCTGACGTGCTTGACAACTATACCCTTGTCGTACTTGCCCAGAAGAAAACCCCAATCGGCAACAGTTCAGTCGAAAGAATCGAAAGTTATGTCCGAAATGGAGGCAATGCGGTTTTTATTGTAAGTGGAGCCCTTGTTCCCGAGAAAACCGATGTTGACCTTCTCAAGATCCTACCTGTGAAACCCCTGAAGCTTGATAATGACGAAAACGGACTTGGAGTTAAGGAAGTCCTGAAGAGCAGTATTACGACAGACATAAGGAGCGATGAAATTTCGGTTCGCAAATACCTGAATGCAACTGAAAGAACCGGTTCAACAACCCTCGTAGCACTTGATAATGGCGTTCCTTTACTGAGTTACTGGCAGGTAGGCAAAGGAACAGTTTTCTATATGGGGCTAAGTGACGAGCTAGGAGAAGATTCCTGGAACAATTTCCACAATCTGCCCGAGTATCCTGTCTTCTGGATAAAACTTGTCCAATGGCTTGGAGGAACTGGGGATATCTCCGAATATAATCTGAATACAGGCACATTGAACTCCCTCTCAAAGACCGAGGAAATCCGTACACCTTCAAAGACTTTCACATCAAACCGTGTCCTCTTTGACGAAGCAGGGATTTACGAACTTTCGGGGAAAAAAATTGCAGTGAATCTATACAATGATAGGGAGTCCAACACTACAGTCGATGCTTCGGAACTGATCAAACGAGCTGTTGCGGAAGATGGGCCTAAAATTGTGAAGGAAGATTCCTATACTGCCAAAAATGATATTACCGATTATCTTATAGGATTTATGTTCCTGTTCATACTGCTTGAAATTCTTATTGTGCGCCAGCGGGGTGAATTATGAATCTCTCTCTTGGACATCCCGAAATGCTCTTCCTGATTATCCCCGTGCTTATTGGGGGATTCTACCTCCTGCGGAAGACAAAAACGAAGCTTGTAGAATGGAGAATGCTTGTCGCGTTTCTGCTTGTGCTTGCCCTGGCATCTCCTTTTACTACGGTTACACAGACAACTAATGAAAAAGATCCCTCTCTTGTAATGGTTCAGGACAAGACCTCAAGTATGAATCTCTTTCCTGAAGAAGCAGGCACTGAACTGTACAAAGCCCTGGTAGCCAATACCCCGACAACTTTAGTTCAGCTAACCGGGGATAAAACCTCGCTTGGAGACACTATTACGCAATATGCGGGAAGCGGGAATCAGATAGTGCTGGTCAGCGACGGGAACAATAATGCAGGCAAGGACCTCCCTGAAGCCCTGGAGTTTGCAAAAGAAACCAGCACACCTGTTTATCTTGTCCAGCCCGAACTCCAGACAAATGACCTAAGTGTCGAAATGCAAGGGGATAAGACGGTTGTTGTGGATAACCAGAACGAGTTCGATATAGTTGTCCGACAGGCTTCAAACCAGAGTGTCAAATATCTCCTTGAGGTATCTGTGGATGGAAAGCTTTCGCAGAGCAGAGACTTTACTCTGCAGGGCAGGAACAACAGTGAGGATCCCATCAAGATTAATCAGGCTTTTAACACCCTTGGTGCCCATAACCTCAGTGTAAAAATCACTCCTCACGGAGAAGACAAAAACACGGTTAACAATCAGTTTTTCAAGTCAGTGTATGTTATTCCGAAATCAAAGCTTATCCTGGTTACAGGCGAACCCGATTCTCCCCTCGGCAAGGTTCTGAGCAACCTTTACAATGTCTCGGTAGTCAGCACTTATCCCGGAGCTGCAGCTCTTAAAGGCAGTAAAACTCTGGTGCTTGACAACCAGCCTATCAGTTCTTTTTCCGAAGCCCAGATGAAAGAAATTACAAATTATGTCAGCAACGGTGGCGGACTGGTTGTCGTGGGAGGAGAACAGGCTTACAACTACGGGGACTACCTTAACTCCTCACTTGAAGAAATCCTGCCTGTTCTCTCAAAGCCTTCCGACTATAAAGGAGGAAGAAATCTGGTCCTGCTCCTGGATGTCTCTCCGAGTACTGCTGCTCACAAGTCCCAGGGAGATATTCTTGGAAATGCTATCTACATTATCCAGAATGAAAACCTTAAAGATGCAAACGCAGGGGTTGTCGCATTCGGAAGCAAAGCATATGATGTTTCAGGAGGGTTTGTATTTCTGGGACTTGAGCAGAATAAGAAAATCTTGAAAGACAAGATTGAGCGACTGACCCCTGACGACCAGAGCAAGACTTCCTTAAATGAGGGACTTAATATCACAAAACAAATGCTTACCGGCAAGGACGGCAAACTTGATGCTATTATTATTTCAGACGGAGCAATCAAGGAATCCTATGATCCAAGCCTTCAGGCTGCAAAAGAACTTCAGAAACTCGGTGTGAACCTGTATTTTATCCAAGTCCACTCAGTAGCTCCTTCCCAGATAAATGAAAAAAGACAATATTATGCTGAAAACTTGATGAAGGAACTCGGACTTGAAAAGAACTATTTCCATATTGATACGGGTGAAAGAGCAAACATAGGCTTTGAGACGTCAAAAGAGTCTTCTGAGGAGAAAAAAGAAGAAAAAGAAGAAGTCGAACTTGACGCTTACCCTCTGCTTGCGTATTCTCCTGATCATTTCATCACTAAAAACGTGAATCTCACAAATGCCAGTATTACGGGCTATAATGATGTTACTCAAAAGGCTGGGGCTGAACGCCTGGTAATTACTTCTACCGGAAAGCCTGTACTTACCACCTGGCGTTTTGGGCTTGGTAGAGTTGCAGCCTTTACCACGGATAATGGGGAAGGAGAAGGTTCTCGCTGGGCGACTACCCTTTATAACGGTTCAAATGCAAAGTTCATTTCGGGCACCATAAACTGGGCAATAGCAAACCCGAGAGCTGAAGAAGGAGCTGTTGTCGACAGTCCGGATACCTGGCTCGGGACTCCCTCCAATCTGACGCTTACGATGTACGATGAAGGAATCCCGCAGCTAAAGCTGGATGGAAGCTCTCTCGACCTTGCTTTAACCGGAAGGAACACCTACGAAACAAGCGTAAACCCCGAAACTACCGGAGTCCATGATATATCAGGCTATCCGCTTGCGGTAAATTACCAGCTTGAGTCCCGGGATGTAGGGCTTAATGAAGATATAGAGTCGCTTGTCCTTGAAACAGGAGGAAAAATTTACAGTGAGAAGGATGCAAGAGCCCTTCTCCTGAAAGATGCACGGCAGAACTCAGTGAGACAATCTGACGAGCAGGTAAGCCTGAAAATGTATGTGCTCCTTACTGCGCTTGTGCTTTATCTTGGGGAAATCCTTGCCAGGCGCATAAGGGAAATGAGAAAGCTCAGGAATGCACAGGTTGAGATCGAAGCTGGAAAATAAGAGCTCGTCCAGAGCTCTTTGAACTTTTTTGAAAGCATCTCAAAGAACAAACTTTGAAAGATCTTTTAATTAAGGGGTTTTTTAAGAATTTTTTAATTAAGAGGTTTCTTAAAGAATCCTTTAAATGTCGGTGTACCCTTTGAGAAATCCCCAAGATTGTCATAAATACGACAGAAGATTCAGAGTTATCTGCCCGAAAAAACCGGCGAAAACCGGCACTATAAGGTTATCATCAATTTTATTGACTGCAGTTTCCGTAAGGGTTGCAAGAAAAGCCATGACCAGGGAAACAATAGGATTTCCGAGAATAAGTAGCCCTATAAAGAAATCAATAAGAAATTCCGAAGCTGAGCCTTCAATCGATTTGTCATTTTTAAAGATTCTTTGAAAAACTCTCCTCTTTCCGTAGAATTTTCCGATAAGGGCTGCAGTCAGGTCTCCGAAAGTTGCCATAAGGATTGCAGAGTAAGCAATTTCTCTACTGCACAGAGATATTACTGAAATTGCTCCGAGTGCAAAAAAGATATGCCCTCCGAAACGGTCAGATTCACTTTTTCTGTACATGATATGGAAAAAAGGTATTCGAATTCCATGCTCTATCCGGAAGTAGTCAAGCACGAGAACAGTTACAAGAAACAGCATAAGCACCCAGAGAATGGATTCTTTTCCGTAAAATTCGTAGATAAGCACTATCAGGATTGAAACCAGATGAACGCTTTTTCTCAGGATTTCCAGGACAAATTCTCCGGATGGCATGGAAAAATATTTTGTAAGGATCTAATATAAACATACCTTTACTTGGCTGAATCTTCTAACACGACGGCGTGCTCACAAGCCTTTTAAAAAAACTGCTTGACCGCAAGCCTTTTTAAAAAAGGCTTGAGCGAAAACCTTTTAAAAAAAGGCTTGAGCGAAAACCTTTTAAAAAAACTGCTTGACCGCAAGCCTTTTTAAAAAAGGCTTGAGCGAAAACCCCATTAACGTTTGGATTTGAAAAACTTATCCCCAAACCCTATAGGCGTGATCACAAGCCTTTTTAAAAAAGGCTTGAGCAAAAATTCCAGTAAAGTTTGAATTTGGAAATCTTCTCCTCAAACCCTATAGGCGTGATAAACCGGCGCAACGGTTTCGGGTCAACGGTTTTTACGAGCCATCGTTTGAAGCGTCATAATCGTAATTAATTACGGTTTCCTTTATGCTTGAGTCTTTATCTATAACGACTTCGGGCCAGATTTTAACTCCGGAATGTATTGTTGAATCACTTCCGATCAGTACTTTATGCCCGATAACGGTTCCATTTTCAAGGAAGCAGTGTTCTCCGATGATTGTTTCGTCTGCTACCACTCCACCTGAGATATTGGACTCCTTTCCTATGGACACATTATCAAAAATATAGGACGAAAGGATCTTTGCATTGTCCTCTATATTGCAGTTTGAGCCTATCACGCTGTAAGGCCCGATAAGGACGTTATTGCCTATGGTTGTGTTTTCCCCTATTACTATTGGCCCTACAAGGGAAGAGTTCGAACCTATGCATACATTGTTTCCTATGGACAGGGGACCTTTTATTCTTGCGTTCCGGGTTGTGAAATTCCCTTCAATTGTTGTTCCAGGAAGGGAATCGAGCATCCAGCGCTGCGCCTGCCTGTAAGCTGCCGAACTTCCTACGTCAGTCCATTTTCCCCGCACAAGTACACCATTGATTTTTTTGTCGGCTGCAAGCATGAAGGGGAAAAGATCTTTTGCAAAATCGTATTTTTTATCTTCAGGGATCCATTCAAATATCGAAGGGCTACAGATATAAATGCCTGTACTTGCGAGGTTACTGAATATCTGGCCTGATTTCGGTTTTTCCAGGAAGCGGTGGATCCGGTTGTTAATGTCCATGTCCGCAATTCCGAATTCTCGGGGATCGTCAATCGAAAGGAGCCCTATGGTTACCGGAGCATCATTTGCTTCATGGAAGCGGTACATCTCCCTCAGGTCGAGGTTAAGGACGTGATCTCCACCAAGAACGATAAATGGCTCGCCTTTCAAGTATTTCTCAGCGTTTTTAACACCGCCTGCAGTTCCGAGCTTTTCTTTCTCATATACATAGTCGATATGTACCCCAAACATGTGCCCGTCTCCGAGCTGCTCTTCTATACGCTCTCCCATGTACCCAAGAGTCATGACTATTTCATTGAACCCTTCTCTTGAAAGATGTTCTATCAAATGTCGGACTGACGGCTTATTTAGAATCGGTATGCTGGGTTTAGGGTGCTTGAAAGTTAGCGGCCTGAGCCTTGTCCCTGCCCCTCCGCACATGATACACGCTTTCATATTTTTCCAAGATGTCCTTATATGAATATATTGTTAACGATTCTTTTGTCGTTACAAAGGTTATTGATAACGGTTATTCAATTAATGACGACCGATCAGATTAATGGAAATAAAGGTCATTGACGGTCACTCAGATTAATGGAAATAAAGGTCATTGACGGTCACTCAGAAGAATATCTTCTTTTCTTTCTACCTTGATTTCCCTTTTCCCTTCGTACTCCGAAACAGTACCGGTTACACCAATGATATCTCCTTTCTGGACTGAGTTATTAAGGGATTCAGCACCAGCAGTCTTTGGAATAAAGACACTAAGGACTTCGGAGTTGTAATCTACCTGTAAAAGCAAGTGTCCACCTGTATAGGTTAACCTTTTGCTCAAAACTTGGGCTTCAAGGAACACCTTCTCCCCTTCACCGGATTCCCTGGTATACGGCTTTGCTTCTTCTCCGGCTTCCTGTCCAGAAGCTGTAAGTTCCGGTCCAAAGCAGAGATAAGCTGTCACAAGAGAAGTCAATGTCATAAACAGCAGCAGTACCATGACTTTTTCTTCTTTTTCCATACTTTACCTCCCCGCATTTATGGACCTGAAATCAGTTTATAATCGAGACCAGTTTTATTTCAAGAACCAGAGTTTTGCCTGCAAGTTCATGGTTAAAGTCCAGGGTAGCAGAAGTTTCCGTGGAGTCAAGCACTTTAACCTCACTCCCAGCGGGTGTTATGATTTTTGTTCCTGGCTCAGGAGGGTTCTGGAGTTCAAGTCTTGCAAGGGGTATCTTCTGGACAAGGTAACTCTTATAATCTCCATAAGCTTCTTCAGGAGGGATTATGAGGGTTTTTTCTTCACCTTCTTTCATTCCAAGTACCCCCTTGTCGATTCCTTTTATGACCTGATATGCGTCCGCTCTGAAAAACAAAGGTCTGTACTCTTTTTTTTCGTCATATATCCCTTCTTTGAGAGCTTTTTCCTTCAAGGTGGTATCAAAGACCGCGCCGTCTTCAAATTTTCCAGTGTAATCAATAAGAAGGTAATCTCCTTTTTTCACAGTACGAGAATTTTCCATTATCCCTTTCTCCTGTGCATTTTCCTTTCAGTATTCACGTCAGCTCAATATCTAAGGATACTTAAAGGACACACATTTTAAAGAAATATCATAATTCTCAATTTGATCTTCAGTAACTTAAATTTATTCTATTGAGATGAGTTTTATATCAAAAGTCAGGTTCTTGCCTGCAAGCTCGTGATTGATATCAAGAGTGATATGAGTGTCGTTCACAGCTGTTACTTTGTACTGGTTCCCGTTCATATCTCTCAGGGTTTGTCCCACTTCAGGAATTTCGGATCGGTTTGTTAGATTTAGTTCTTCAATCGGAACAGCCAGGACTTTTGCTTTATCATATTCCCCATAAGCTTCTTCTGGAGGAATTTTCAGGGTCTTTTCTTCCCCTACTTTCATTCCGATTACACCCTCATCAAAACCCTGGATTACCTGTCCCGAGCCAACGACAAAAGTAAGAGGGACATACTCCCTTCCTTCAACGTATATGCCGGCCTGCTTTGCAACATCTTCTCTTGAGGTGTCAAAAACCGTGCCGTCTTCAAGCTTCCCGGTATAGTCGACCTTGACTGTATCTCCGGACTTTACTATTCTGCTATCTCCTCCCTCACTCCCTTTGTCCGTGCAGCCGCTGACAAAAATTATACTTACGAGGAGCAGCACCGCTATGAAGAAAACTGCTCCTTTCCTGGCCTTCATCCCGTTCACTCCTCCACAGAAACAACTTTGACTGAGAAAATCAAGGTCTTGCCTGCAAGCTCATGGTTGAAGTCTACAACAAAGTTATTTTCATTTACGTTTGTGATAGTACCTGTCAGACCGCTGTCCGTAGCCAGCCTCATTCCGACTTCCGGAGTAAAATCAACAGCATCAACAGGGATCTCTCTTACGAATTCTTCCCTGTATTCTCCGTATGCTTCTTCAGGCGGGATTGTAAGGGTTTTTTCTTCCCCCACTTGCATTCCAACAACCCCCTCATCAAATCCTTTTATCATCTGGCCTTCGCCGATGGTAAATGTGAGGGGTTCATAATTTCTCATTTGGTTGTATATCTCTGCCTCGACAGCAACTTCTTTTACGGAAGTATCAAAAATTGTACCATCTTCAAGTTTTCCTACGTAATTAACTGAGATTGTATCCCCATTCTCAATTTTTCTGCTTGTGTCTTTTGTTATATCCTCGGCCATAAGAATCAATAAAACAAACGAAAGCATTCTAGATAAACGTAATGATAAAATAAAAGTCAAAAAACCAAGTAAACAGGAATTTCAGAATTCGGTATTACAGGAATGCCTGTAATCCTCATTTTTAAGTTTTAATTTGAGATTTGATACCTTTCAGTTCTTTTTGAGATTCAAGGTATGAGTAAACAGCCGTAAACCCTGCAATAAAGATTACAAGCCCAAGAATAAAAACGAATTAAGAGTCCGCCTATTAAGGTTGTAACTCTACTCCAACTTGAGAGGACCCTTAATATACTCAGGGCTGACAATGACCCCGATAAGTGAATTAATTAACAGGAATATGCTAGTGACAATTATCAGGAACACCAAAGTCCACCCTCACTTCTGTTTTTTAACCTATCCATAAACGTCAGACAATTCTTGTTATGTCACAAGTGATGATGCCGGTACTTTTTAACAAAACTAATGTGGAGCTGTTTTGGCATTTTATGATTAGGTGTGTCTAAATTTGTTCCAGATTATTTTTTATATGATCTGTTATCGAAGACTTAAAATATACTTTCTGTATATACAGTCTAATAAAAATTATTATGTTGATAGTCATGGTAACAAGTCAGGAAAGACAGAAGGCAAATCTGACCAAAATGAAAAAAGTAATGGAAGAAATTGAAAATACGACAGATGATTCCTATCTGATTGCCGAATTGCATGAACTTTTGAAAAAACCATATTCGCTATCTCTTAAATGGCATATGATTGTGTTTAAAAGTGAAATTGATAAGAGTTTGTGGTACCTGGAAGATATAAGAAAAGAAGAGATTGAAATAGAAAAGATGAAGCGAAGAAAAGGAAAAGATCCAAAAGAAGGATTAAAACAAGGTAACTGTAAATTTTCCGAGGTAGTTAGTGCATTTAAACTCGATCATCAGATGGTATACGATCCGAAAACAAGTAAGTATAAGTTGTCAAAGTCTGGAGTTTCCAGAACAACAAGAGAGAACATTTTTGCAATCCCAAAGTCTATGATTGGGGACGGTAAACTTCAGTGGAGTGAAGCAGTTAAACAAAAATGGGGAGAAGACACTATCGGGCAAACAGAACTATTGGAAAGAGAACTCTACAATCGGAAAAGTATGAGAATCGATTGCAATCGGGAGGATGAACTATCTATTTAATTATAGTTACGAGGCTAAATAATGTAACTACTCAATATGGTAAGAGGAGGTCTTTTGTTGCAACATTTGCAGGTGTGACTATAGTTCATCTTCCAATTACCAATCCTTTAACAAATCTTCCAGTTACCAATCCTTAAATTAATCTGTCAATTACTAGTATTTCGACTCCAAAATATATGTCCGATTTCTGGAAAAATCCGTGATCTTCGGATCAATTCAAAAGTTAAGTTTTATGAACCTAGTTGAGAATCGCAGTACTAGGAGTGTATAATTATTTTGGAGCTTTGGAGGTAACATTGTTCATTACCAAGTTGTAGGAACGATTGAATTTTAAAACACACTTCGAAGTTTTTTAAAATCAGTCCTTGCATAATAGATATTGCAAAAAGAGTACAAAAAAGAGTATTATAATCAGGACTATTAAAAGTTATTAAGTGGACCGGTCGGGAATTGAACCCGAGGCCTCTACCATGCCAAGGTAGCGATCTTCCCCTGATCTACCGGCCCATATAAGGCTTTGCTTTATCAGCACCCCTCATACACTCAGTATCTTATATAAAGCTGTCGCCATATAGGTCCCGCGTCTTAGGAATAAACGTATGGAACTTAGAAATAAAAGAGCTTCAAGCAAAAGTTATAAGTAGTAAATTGAGTATTAGAAGTGTTGTCGGATTGGGAAGCTTTCCCGAAAAGCCTTTCTACTTCGGTAATTCTAAAAAACCTGACAATTGGGCCCGTAGCTTAGCCTGGTGGAGCGCACGGCTGATAACCGTGAGGTCCTGCGTTCGAATCGCAGCGGGCCCACCACAATTTGATAATCCTTTTTCAGGAGAATTCTCAGGTTTTACAACCTCACTTATCCTTCAATCGGGCCCGTAGCTTAGCCTGGTGGAGCGCACGGCTGATAACCGTGAGGTCCTGCGTTCGAATCGCAGCGGGCCCACTACATATTTTATTGATGCTGTTTATTATTTTATTGGTGTTGTTTTTTATTGGTGTTGTTTTTTAGTGACGTTATTTTTAGTGAAGTTATTTTTAGTGAAGTTATCTTTAAGTGATGTTATCTTTAAGTGATGTTATTTTTAGTAATATTATTTTTTTAGTAATATTATTTTTTAGTGATATCATTTTGTTTTAAATTTTTTAGAGATTTTTGAATCATTTTCGCATATATTTAAATTTATTTAGCTTAGAATAAGAGAATAGACTCAGGAAAAACAGAGAATTAAGAAAATAATCTCCGAAAAAAATAAATTCCGAAGATACTACATGAAATCGGAAATTTTCAATAAATCTTCGTTAAATAACTATTCTCTATTAGTACTTTGTAACAAAAGAGTTAATCGTCAGGGAAAAGTTAGATTGGGGTAAATCCCCATGAATAATTTCAAGCAATATGTTTCAAGCGTTCAATATTTCTAAGCACGACTCTACTCTCGGCTACAATATCTTCTTCGATCTTGCCAACAATATAGTCCATTGGGACTATTAGCCTGTATAACTTTATCGGTCTGCCTTTACCCTTTGACCTCTTTTCTTCTCGGATATCAATCCAGTTATTTTCGCGGAGATACCGCATTGCAACACTGACTTCAGGTTGTCTCAAGCCTGATACCATTTCAATGCTCTGGGACGAAATCTCCCTTCCTTTTGCAAGGCATGCAAGCGTAAGAGCAATTGGCCTATTAACATTAATTTTTCTAAATAGTTCTATCATTTCATGTTCGATCGGTCCCATAGCTACAGGGATCTCTTCTATTGTATCAGAAATATCCATAACTGGACCACTTTCATCTACCATTTAATCACCCAAAGAACCATTATAGAGTTGATTAATATAAATATTTACTTATGTTTTCTTTTTAATATTTGTTAATTAATAAAAGCTCATTGGGTGTGTTTATCATTTACTCATTCTAAAAGTGTCCATTAGATACTGCTTTTTCATTTCAGGCGTGAGTTATAAATTTTTTTGTATTCTTAAAACTTTGAAATCTTCTAAAACCTTTAAAATCTGCTAAAAACTTAAAAATATGCTGAAAACTTAAAAATCTGCTAAAAACTTAAAAATATGCTGAAAACTTAAAAATTTCCTAAAAATATAAAACTTTCCTAAAAATATAAAACTTTATTATTCTTTCTTCTCAAATAGGGTTTTTTTTAGATTATGATAGAGTTTTAAGTTCTGACTTTCATTTTATGACGACAGTGTCCTGAATTTTCTGTAAATTCAAAATCAAATATTTCTATATTAATCATAATTCAGTTCTTTTAATACTGGATTCTTAAGTTACAAACTTACCAAGATTTTAAATTTTATGAGAATTTGGCATACTGCCTTTATGACTCAAACTTTATCTTAACTTTGACTTTTTTAAAACTAAATTTTTGCTTCAAACTTAACTTTCTTGAAAGTCAAGTTCTGTAAATACATAAAAGTGTAAAAAGAATTTGCAGGACATTTTTGTACTAAAAATTGCTGAAGCTTACTGGAAGCCCTCTTTACCTCTATTAAGATGTTTCTTCCTCGTACCCTTTATATACTCTATTATCTAAAAATTGTACAGTTTAATTTGGAAAATCGATAACCTGGGTCTCTAACTTTATAAATTACGAGTTTAACTGGAGAGTTTATTTTGCCTAATTTTGTATTTCAGGTGCGAGGTCCTAATCTTATAACTAAAATTAATGCCCTTTTGTCGTTTTCGAAATTAAGATTCAAGTAGAAAAAGAAACATCAAAAAGATCTAGAATGGGTATTGAAAAAAATGGAAAATAGATGACAGGAACCAAGAGAAGATGACAAGAATCAAAAGTCGACAACAAGAATAAAATAGCAGACGATAAAAATTAAGAACCAATGGTAAGAACAAAGAAAAGATTAAAAGAATCAAGTAAGTGCTATAAGAATCTAAAGATAAATAATAAAAAATCAGAATAAGGATCAGAATTGAGAAGAATAAACCTAATTATGAGGTGAAGATAAATTTTCTTCAAATATCCCACTTTTAAACATATATTTAGTAGATAAGAAGCAGATCCGGGTTATAAAACCCAGACTTTTAAATTAAAGATTAAGTTTTTTGAAATTTGTGAAAAAAGCTTGTGATATCCCTCAAAAAGTGTTTTAGGGTGATATTTGTATTCAAAAAGTGTTTTAGGAAAGGTTCTTGAGACGTTCTATGTTCTGGAGCACGGCCTTACTTTCAGCCATTACATCTTCTTCTATTGAACTGATAATCGTTTCCATCCGAACCGTCAGTTTATACAATTTAACCGGTCTTCCTTTGCCCTGATTCTTCTTTTCTTCCCGCATATCTATCCAGTCATTTTCACGGAGATAGCGCATTGCAATGCTAACTTCCGGCTGTCTCAAGCCTGATACCATTTCGATGCGTTGGGAAGAAATTTCCTCTCCTTTAGAGAGACACGCAAGGGTAAGAGCAACTGGCCTGTTAATATTAAGCCTTCTCAAAAGCTCCACCATCTCGTATTCAATTTCTCCCATTTTAAATTCATTATCCTCTGATATAAACTCATTATCTGCCACAACTATCATCTACCGATTATATCGAAAAAGCAGCATATAATTGCTTCCGATATTATTTCTCCGTCCAGTATTTCAGATCAATAGAAACATATTATTTTAGATTTGTTATATTTCCAGTGTCTTTTATTGCCTTTATTAAATATATTTCTATTTATATGAGTTTCTGATCTGTGGGAGTATCTCACAAAATCTGTTTTTCTCTGTTGATTTAAATAATAATACTTTCTTCATATATATAATTATGCGCCTATAAAAACTTCTCGACAATTTTACATATTAGTTTTTTTGCAGGGAGAAAATTTTGAATCTCTAGACTGAAGGTCAATTTATATTTCTGGAGTTTTGCAAGCCTTCCTGTATATATAGGAGAAGTGCATATTGATTATAGTTTCATTTATAAGGAAACTGAATTATAGTACTAACAGAGTAAACGAAAATTTAAAAAATTCACCTTTTTTCCAAAATTATCCTTATTTTGCAAGTATTGCAAGTGATCTGTCCTAAATAGGTCAATTATTTAGGTGTTCTGGCAAGTCTTAAATACGAATCCTTGAAAGATTTAACATAATGAACGCTGCCCTGGACAAAACCGCTGTATTTATCTGCCATTGCAGTGGGAACATTTCCGAACGTATTGATATTAACTCACTTAAGAAAACCCTTAAGGCAGAAGGGATCCCGGTCTTCGATTACGAGTATCTCTGTTCAAGAGAAGGACAGACCCTTATCAAAAATAAGATTTTGGAAGGGAAACTCGACCGGATAGTAATAGGTTCATGCACACCCTCAAAACACGGCACTCTCTTTAAAAAGTGTATTCAGGAAGCAGGCTTGAACCGGGCAATGCTTGAGATCGCAAACCTCAGGGAACACTGTGCATGGGTGCATCCGGATAAAGCCGGAGCGACCGAGAAAGCACTCTCACTTATTCGGGGAAAACTCAACCGCCTGGAAAATCATAAGCCTCTTGAGGAAATAAAAGTAAATATCGTTCCGCAAGCCCTCGTTATTGGCGGAGGAATTGCAGGGATAACTGCGGCGGTTAATCTTGCAGATAATGGAATTTCCACCTACCTTGTAGAGAAAGAATCCAGTATAGGTGGAAATATGGCAAAAATAGGCAAGGTTTTTTCTCCTGACAAGCTTGCGGAAGAGTGCGCGATGTGCTCGCTAAGTCCGCTAATGAATGAGGTAGTAGCTAACCCAAGAATAACCCTTTTAACCTGGACTGAGGTGGAACGCTTAAGCGGAAGTGCCGGCAATTTCACAGTCAGGCTAAGGAAAAAACCGAGATACGTACATGACAACTGTACAGGCTGTGGCCGATGCAGCCGCGTCTGTCCTGTCCTGGTTGAAAACGAGTTTAACTGTGGGTACATAGACAAAAAGGCAATTTCCCTGCGTTTTTCCCAATCCGTTCCGAAGATCTACTGCATAGACCCTGACCACTGTCTGCAGTTCAAGGGTGAGACCTGTGGAAAATGTGTAGAAGCCTGTAAATCCAGAGCGATTGACTTCTCACAGAAGGAGGAGATTATTGAACTTAATGTCGGTGCAGTTATTGTTGCTACTGGGTTTGAGGAGTATGACGTATCCCAGAAACCCCAGTATGGTTATGGATTTTTCAAAAATGTTATAACCCAGATGGAACTTGCCAGAATGCTCGGGATTAATGGCCCTTCAAAAGGAATATTGGTCAAGCCTTCGGACTTCAGTCTGGACCCGGATGCTGTTAGCTCAACAAGTACCTGCAGTACTGAAAGACCCTCAGAAAGTTCTTCAGAGAATTCTTTAGAAAATTCATCAGAGAAAGGATCGGGAACTCCTAAAAGGATAGTTATGATTCAGTGTGTGGGTTCAAGGGATGAAAAAGAAGGCGGAAATCGCTATTGTTCCAGGTATTGCTGCATGGCAGCTTTAAAGCACTCGAACCTTATAATGAAAAAATACCCGGGTACTGAAATCACGATTTGTTATGTCGATTTGAGGGCGCTTGGCTTTTACGAGAACTACTATCGGGCAGTCCAGGATATTGGAGTTAGATTTGTAAGAGGAAGACCTGCTGAAATCGTCGAGAAGCCGGATAAAAGTCTTCTTGTCAGACTAGAAGATACACTTAACCAGAAAATAACAGAACTGCCTGCTGATCTCGTCATACTCTCTGCAGCCATGGTCCCTTCAAAGGGAACCCGAAAGATTGCAAGTATACTGAATATCAGCCAGGATGAAAGCGGCTTTATTAAAGAAAGGCATTCAAAACTAAGGCCCGTAGACAGCTCACTGGATGGGATCTTTGTCTGCGGCACTGCCCAGAGCCCTAAGGATGTTACGGATACCATTTCCCAGGCAGGACTTGCAGCTATAAGGGGAAGTGCCTTTATTGCTGACAGCCCAAAAGCCCTGGTAAACGAAATTCCAACTATCAATCAGCTTTTTTGTAATCAATGTAATGAATGCCTCAAGTGTCCGTTCGAGGCTTTTTCCCTAAATGATAGTGGAAAAGTCGTCGTAGACCCGCTTGTATGTACTGGGTGCGGGTATTGTACTGAACTCTGTCAGAAGGGAGCTATTCAGATTTCAGGCTTTACAAAAAGCCAGCTAAAAGCCGAAGTTGAAGGGGTAGTCAAAGAAGGAAACCTGCTGGGTTTTGTAAACAGCGGTATCGCGTCCATAACCTGCGATAATATAGGAAATAGTGCACTGTCCTATCCTTCAAATGTCAAGCTAGTCAAAGTGCCCACAAACCTCGTCGTTGATAAAGACCTGTTACTTCACGCCTTCAAATGTGGAGCATCGGCTGTCCTATTTATAGAGGATCCTCCTGACAGCCCGAAAGCCGAGGTAATATATCCTTTAACTATCAGCCATTTTGAGAAGTTGAAAAAAGAACTTGGAGATTCAGGAGACCGGCTTTATTTCAAAAAAGCTTATGTTCCAAATACAAGAGGGCTTGCAGGCACTTTTACCAGTCTTGCCCGGGAAGGAGAGATGATATAATGATTCCATATGTAAACGAATATGATACCCCGGAATGTAAAACCCTTGCAGAAACTGCAAAGAAAAGCATCCGGACACCTGCCTCTCTGGGGCTTGACCGCTGCATCCAGTGTGGAGCCTGCACGGCTTCCTGCCCTGCAGCCCGCTTTACAGATTACAGCCCGCGCCAGATTGTGAAAAAAGTACTGGAAAACGACCGCAGTGTGCTTGAGTCCGAAATGATCTGGTCCTGTTTCTACTGTTATTCCTGCAATCTGCGCTGTCCCAGGAATAATAGCCCTGTAACAATTGTACAGGTGCTCAGGCAGATGGCCATCAACGAGGGCATAGGAGTTGAAAAGCTTGCCTACTTCCTTGAGATCGGAGAATACCTTGCAGAAAATGGAGCTAGCAAGATACCGGGTGCTGGAGTTAAGAATATGGAAAGAGACCTCGGGGAACGCTGGATCAGTTTTAAAAAGACCCTTGAGTCAATTCGTGAGGAACTGGGGCTGAGTTCAAAGGATATCAGGAACACACATGGGGAAGTTCAGGCTATTCTTGAAGCCACAGGCTATTTTAACAGAGAAAAATGGCTCAAAGCAAAAATACAGGAAAAACTTTTGCATCAGCTCCTGGAGAACCAGTGCATCAAGAGAGAAAATAGAAGCGGAGATTTCGGCTTTGAAAGCGATAGAAGATGTCCCGGACAACCAGCTTTTATTATTTAAAAGCTGCATGGTCGGGCAGGAGTACCCAGGAGTGGAAACCTCCACTTGTTATATCTTTGACAGGCTTGGGATAGACTATTGTATAAACGATGAGCAGTCCTGCTGCACAGGAATAGGCCATTATACTGACGTATTTGAAGGACTGACAACAGCAGCTATTGCAGCTCGGAACTTCGCAGTTGCAAAAAGGTGCGGTTACCCCAATATAACCTGCCTCTGTTCAACCTGTTATGCCGTAAATAAAGAAGCCTGTGAAACCCTGAACACCAATACCGAAGTCAGGGCAAAAATTAACTCCATCTTCCGGGCAAAG